>Ga0268277_1000388_pt1 | contig 36606 bp, 29 predicted proteins | sample saktaG_5_FD_190132 | JGI IMG/M metagenome (GOLD analysis project Ga0268277, IMG submission 190132) | Saline water microbial communities from Sakinaw Lake, British Columbia, Canada - sak_2010_1_5_50m | ecosystem: Environmental > Aquatic > Non-marine Saline and Alkaline > Saline ... | reverse complement strand
AATATCTTCGCGCCATGCCTGACCTGTCACCTCCTTTAGCAGGCCCCTCAGCACCAGCCTGTATTCATCGGTGGTACGCTTCGTCGGGTCTACGTCCAGGTACAGGCTTAGCACTGGCGATTCCTCGCTGTGAAAACTTACTAACTCTTGCAGATCATTTTCGTTGAACACGCTCTACCCTCCTTATTACCTTAGTTCTCATGGTCGTTTTATATGCCCTGACTTTGGCCAGGTTCACAGACCTTCGGGCATTTCACCTAGCTCCACTTCGATGGTCATCTCCTGGTCGCCGCGCCAGATGGTTAGCGTCACCGTTTGCCCGACCTCGGTTTGCTCTTGCAGGTAAGCATCCAGGTCGTCCCAGTTGCGCAGTGGCACGCCGTCAATGGCCGTCAGGATGTCGCCGCCTACCAGCAGCCATCGCCGCCGGTAGGCCACTTCTTCAGTGGCGCCACGCAGACCGGCCCGCACGGCCGGGCTGTTGCGGTAGAGTTGGGCGATCAGCAGTCCCTGGTCCACGGACAGGTCCAGCGCCTGAGCCAGCTCTGGATAGAGCTCGTAGCCGAGCCCCTCAATGCCCAGCCAGGGATGGGGAAAGCGCCCGTTCCGGATGAGTTCCGGCACGATCTGCTTGAGCTTGTTGACTGGGATCGCCAGGCCTATACCTGCCGAGGTGCCGCTGGGCGAGAAAATGGCCGTGTTGACGCCGATCAGCCGCCCGCTGCTGTCCAGCAATGGCCCGCCGGAGTTGCCTCGATTGATGGCGGCGTCGGTCTGGATCACACCGCGCAATACCTGATCGTCGTCGGTCTTCAGGGTGCGGTTGATGGCGCTGACCACGCCCACTGTCAGCGTGCGCTCGAATTGGCCGAAGGGGTTGCCGATAGCGATGGCCCGCTGGCCCACCTGTAGGGCGTCCGAGTCGCCCAGGGGAATAGGCTCGACGCCTTCCGGTAGCTCATTCACTTGCAGCACAGCCAGGTCGTTTGGGGGATCAACGCCCACGATCTCGGCCGGCAGCTCCTTGTCTCCGCCGAAGCTGACCACGATCTCGCTGGCGTCTGCCACCACGTGGTAGTTGGTGATGATACGGCCGTCGTGATCGTACACGAAGCCAGAGCCGCTACCCTCCTCAGGAATGAGGCCAGAAAAGAAGCTCTGGCGCAATACCTGGGTGGTGATGTTGACCACGGCGGTGCTGGTGCGCTGGTAAACGGAGATCACCCGTTGCTCTTCGATGCCAACCGCTTCTATCATCTCCTGCGGCAGGGGCGTCGGCGTGACCACTATCACGATGGGGGTGGGGGTGGGGGGCGGGGTAGGAGTGGGTTCCTGTTGCCTGACGTTAGGGAGCGAAGTCAGATTGCAGCCTAACAGAGCCGTCGTCAACAGGGTGATCAAGATAGACAGATACAGCTTTTTGTGCATCATCTCTCCTACTTACTTATCCTGGCGCAGGCTGACCTCTGTTGGGCGCGGGAAGTCCTCCTCCACGGTCTCTGACCGAGCCCCGCCCAGGCTGCGGTCAGGAGACCTTGCCGAGTGGTTAAGTTTACTTGTCCTGGCGCAGGCTGGCCAGTTCGTGGAAGAGTTCCTCTTCTCGTGGGTTGAGCTTTTTTGGCACTTGTACCCTGAGCCTGGCATAGAGGTCGCCGCGTTTTTTGGGGTTGCGCAGGTTGGGCAGGCCTTTTCCTCGCAGGCGGAAAGTTCGACCGCCCTGGGTCCCGGGCGGGATCTTGAGCATCACGCCGCCGCCCAGGGTGGGCACCTCGACCTCCCCGCCCAGCACGGCGGTGTAGAGGTCAACGGGAAGCTCGCAACGAAGGTCATCTCCCTCACGTTCAAGAGTAGAATGAGGCAAGACCGCGACTTCCAGATAGAGGTCTCCACTGGTCCCTCCGGCCATGCCGGGGCTGCCCTCGCCTGCTACCCGCACCTTGGAACCTGTCTTGACCCCCGGCGGGATCTTCACCTCCAGGCGGCGCCCATCTTTCTGGATCATCCGCGTAGTGCCTTGGAATGCTTCTTCGAGAGTGATCTCTACTGGCTGAGTGTAGTCCTGGCCCCGGCGGGGGCGCGCCTGGGGTGCGCCCATGCCACCGAAGACGCTCTGGAAGAAATCGGAGAAGTCTCTGCCGCCGAAGATATCTCCCAAATCACCCAGGTCCCTGTACTCTACGCGGACGCCGCCTCCAGGCTGTGCTCCACTGGACCACTGACTCCAATCGAAGCCGCCAGGATCTTTGCCCGTGCGCTGCCATTGCTGCCAACTGCTTCCCAACTGATCGTATTTCTGGCGCTTCTCAGGGTCGGACAAGACCTCGTAGGCTTCGTTGATGCCCTTGAAGCGCTCCTCGGCCACTTTATCGCCGGGGTTCACGTCGGGGTGATGTTGGCGGGCCAGCTTGCGATAAGCCTTTTTTATCTCTTTCTCCTCGGCGTTCCTGTCCACGCCCAGGATCTTGTAATAGTCTTTATACTCCATCTGTCGTTTATGCTCCAATCGAGATTAGCAACCTCACAGGTAGTGAGGGCAACGTTCGGATTTGTTACCGTGTTTCTGCAAACACGATTGACTCATAGAGACCAGACTTACTATTTCGTCGTCGCATCCTTTCAATAGAAATGATCTGAAAACCATTCGCCTGAAAGATGTCAGCGAGAATTTCGTCCGAAGGCAGTACGATTTTGTAGAACTTGCTATTGCCGATCACGTATGCCAACGGGGCACTTCGTCGAAGAAATGGCTTGAGAGACTCAATGTGCTGCTCGATATCGTTGAAATACTTGATCACATAGTTCTGCATTAGGTGACCATGCTGTCCAATGCGTTCTGGAATGCCGCGTAAGGATTCCTCAACAACTGTCGAACGATAGTCAAAATGCCCACTCAGAACTGAAGTGGCTTTACCCCACGTGCCACCGATGGCTTCGGTCTCTAGTTCACCCACTGCTCTACCGTCTCGTACCAATCCTAGGAAGAACATATGAGGGCGAGTCTCTCTGGCATAGCTATAACGATTTGGGTAAGGTGGTGAGGTGATTATAGCATCGAATACACTGTTGGTGGGTAATACTTGCTCCAACTGTTTTGAGTTTCCTTGCAAAACGAGCGTCTTCGGCCTTGCCTGGGGGAAGCTTTGCAGATCACGTATCATCATCTCTATCTGCTCTCGAAACCTCTCGAAAACCGGCGCATCATTCTTAGGGACCTTGGCAAAAGAGAGCGACGGATGGTTGTGACGTGCGTTGGAGACTTCGATCAGTATGCTTGCCACGGCCAGCTTGAGGAGACTGGCGATGTCAACCGGCATCGAGGCATCGGTGAGAGCCATTCGTATAGCAGTGAGTTTTTTGAGGACCAGAGGTGACCACCATTTCGTTACGTTCCGAATTTTGGGAATCGAATCGTGGTAGTCTATCAGGAATGTCTCTGTATCCAGAGTCTTCAATATCGCAAGGTGACTCTGTGCCTGCGCTATTAATTCCTTGGCGGCAACATCCAAATCAGTTAGATTCCTGAAGGGAGTTGTTTTGACTTTCGCTACAAAATATAGAAGTGTGTTCAATTCAATGGCACAACTGCTTAACCCTCTCTCTTGACATACTAGAGGGGTCGTGCCTACGCCGCAGAATGGTTCCAGAACCTTTGCATTGCTTGGCAGTTCCCAATGAGCCAGGATGTCTACTACCAATTCGGGCGAGAAGCTAGGGGTAAGGCGAAACCAGCGGTGAATTGGGTAGTCGAAGTTGCCTTTGAATGTGACAGATTTGACGTCTCTTTTCTGAAAACTTGCTTTAGTGACGAATAGTGGCAATTGCTTGAGCTGGCTCATCATGTCTCTCGCAGTCTCTTCAACATCTCGACAATTGGTTGACGGAATGACTCTCTATTAGCAAGCAGGAAGGAATAGAAATCGAAGCCAGTTTGTACTTTCACTAAATCGTATGATGCGTGCCCTTCTGTGACAACCCACAGTGAGCGATAGCGATTGACCACACTTCTATTTGATTGAGCACAAAATATGAGCATCACTGGTAGTATGCCGGAAACAATGCAATGACGAGCCATAGCTTCATCTGCCTGAACACGTTTCGAGTCCGCCGACTGGTAACAATGGCGTACCTCAAAACCGATAGCTTCAATATCCACTTTGGGCGTGGGACTGATTTGCTTCAGTTGACTCTCAGCATAGCTGGCCCAACTTTCCCGTCGAGCCTGTGGAAGGTCTTCCAACGCGAAGTGAACGTCGAGGCTGTGCCTAAGCTGTCTATCGCCTGAAGAGATCATAGCTGTGTAGTGCACCTGCTCAGCGGTCAGTTGATATTGAGTCGAGAAGATGGCGCGGACACAATCTTCATAGGCATCGCCTATTTTGCGGTGGATACTGGTTATGGTGCCTCCAGCGAGAGCGGCTGCAATGTATTCCGGTGAATCGAGCCCGAAAATGGAATACACGGGGTCGTCGGCAAATGCTTGCTTCAGTTCAATCAAGCTGAGCCTGCTTGTGCCCCTCCCATGAGCAGGCTCGTATCTCTCAAGTCGTGAAAGGTGTCTCAGGACCGTCGACTTCAGTGTCTCCTGGAGTTCCATTGACATCTATGGCACCAGCTTGATCTGATCCAACGGCCAGTAGACAAGCCAGGCGTGCCCCTTGATCGAATCCACTGGCACCGGCCCGATGGCGCGAGAATCTCGCGAGTTGCTGCGATTGTCGCCCAGGATGAAGACGTGATCCGGTGGCACGACCGTTGGTGGATAGCTCGGCCCGCCAAAGTTGGTCACCCATGGCTCCTCGATCTGCTCCCCGTTGATGAATGTGTGTCCGCCGCGCACCTCAACTGTCTCGCCAGGCAGAGCCACCACTCGCTTGATCAGCGACACCTCGTTCCCGGGCCGATCAGCTACTACTACATCCCCGCGGCGTGGGAGATGGACAAGATAGGAGATCTTCTCTGTCATCACCCGATAGCCGCGATACAGGTTAGGCTCCATGCTAGGCCCATATTCCACCAGCGCCGCCTCGGCGACAAAGACGTTGATGAACAGCGCTACCAGGAGGGCCGGACAGACGGTAATCACCAGCTCCCATACCGCCCTGACTACAAACTGCGTCTTAGATACAGGCTCTTCTTTGTGCTCTTCGGTAAACTCTTCCATAAACTCCCTCACTCGTTGACTTATTGTCTTCTCCCAGCTTACGGTGCCGTACTGGGAAGCGGTTCGTGCATGTTCGATCTAGGCAAAAATGTCTCTCGCCACTGATAAGTTGTCATCTCAAGTTCTCCTGGCAATTACCCCGCGCAATTCTTGTACGCTGATTTGGCACATGACGGCTAACGCTGTAGCCCTTCGACGTTTGGCGTGTGTTATCTGTCGTGCGTTGTCTTTTTCAATCCCAGCCGACGGCGCATTTCTGCACTAGAAATCCCGCCTTCTGCTTTCTGCCGTGCTCGTGACCGTTCAATCAATGCAATAAACTGAGGATGAGTGCTTAGAGTCACCGTTTCCAAATCCGCATTTTCAATGGACACCAACGCTGCGACAGGTTTTCCATCAGCGGTTAGAATCACAGGCTCTTTGTTCACATCCCGTGCATATTCAGCGAGTGGGGCAGTCGCTTTCGCCATTTCAAGCATCTTCATAACTCAATTATGTCCAGGACAATGGCCTGCTGTCAAGCTGTCAGCGCACGTAGATGATCCTCGGCGTCCGGGGAGTATTCAATGTGATAGGGCAACGTGGTTTCTCCTCATTGAAGCGTTGGTGGGCATCTGTGGCGTGGCAGACGTGAAGGCTGGCGACGGGCCGCGCGGGAATGGCAACAATGTTCACCTCAACCGACCGACGTGCCAAAAAGCCGCGACGGTGGCGTGGTCGAAGCGCGTGTGTTTCACGCCGTCTTTTTGCTATCCGCACTCTCTTTTACCGGATTCCCCAGTCGCTCAAGGATCATTCATAAGCGCCTTCCTAACTGTTCTCTCCCAGCTTACGGTGTAGTCTCGGTGACCACAGTGCTGGGCACGACGGTAGTTCCAAGTCCAGACTCGCCAGGCGTCAAATTCAAGAAGGGAACGAAGCTGCCAGGAGACATGATGCCCCAGGTGACCTTGCCCTCTGGGTCGCTCAGGGATTCCACAAATCGCAGTTGGATGATGGCCGGGTACTTCGCCAGGACTTCACCCTTGACCTGGATGGCCTCTGCCTCTGCCGCCGCCAGCAGCTTCACCTTCTCCGCATCGCCCTTGGCCCGTTCGATGGTGGACTGGGCCTCACCTTTGGCCAGCTCAACCTTGGCCTGAGCCTGATAGGTTGCCTGCTCAGCTCGGTGCTGCTCCGTGGTGACGGTCTCAGCCTCTATCTGTTTCTGCTCTACGGCCTGCTTGTAATCTTCGGTGAACTCGATCTTTCGCAGGCCGAAGCTGTCGAGGATGATTCCCTTCTCGACAAAAAGGGGCGCGAGCTGCTCCTCGAATTGTTCCTGGACAGCCAGGATATTCCCCGTGTAAAGGTCGAGGGCCGCGTATTCCTTGGGGATGTTGCGAGCCAGGATGCGGCTGTGGAACTTGACCACCTTCTCCACCACGTCCCCCTCGCTGCCGATGTTGTTGGCGATCCAGCCCACTTTCTGGGGGTCAATACGGAAACGGATGGAATATTTCAGGATGATCTGCTGCCCATCGGCGGTGGTGGTATCGGTGGGGAAGTCCACGTAGTCCGCCTGGGACTCTCCCTCCTCAACAGTTTGGTAGACGATCTCCTGGGTGCGGTAGGCTAATACGCTCTCAATGAGGGGTATCTTCCAGTTAAGACCTGGGCGCAAGACTCTCCCTGTCACTGCTCCGAAGCGAGTGACCAGCCCCACTGTGCCGTACTCGACCTGGACGTAGCCGGAGGATGCCAGGATCAGAGCCACGAACACCGCCGCGATGACGACCAGCCTGCTCCCGCTGGGCAACCGAAACCTTAGCTTTCTCATGTTCAACCTCCCTACCCCTGTGAGAATTCTGTGAGGAACCAACGACGTCAGCAGGACATATTATACCAGGTTTTGGGCTTTTTGCATAGCCATGATGTTTTCACCGACGATTGTCCCTTCGGTCGAATTGATGGTATAATTACTTTGCTTTGTTGAGGATTTGCCAGGAGGTGAGAAACAGTCTTGATAAAGAGTATTCTATTCGACCTGGATGGCACCTTGTTGGATAACGCGATGGAGACCTTCCTCCCCAGGTATCTGGAAGCGTTGACTCCCAGGATAGCGCATCTGATCCCACCCGGCAGGTTTGTGGAGCAGTTGCTGAGTTCCACCAGAGCCATGGCCGGGAATACCGATCCCACCAGGACCAATCGCCAGGTTTTCACGGAGGATTTCTTTCCCAAAGTGGGCTATCCGCTTGAGGTTCTGATGCCTGTCTTCGACGACTTCTATGCCCATGATTTCGGCCGACTGCGCATCTATACCAGGGCCAGGCCGGAAGCGAGAGCGATCATGAAGGAGGTGTTTGCTCAAGGCTACACGGTGGTCATCGCCACCAACCCTGTCTTTCCCTTGACCGCTATCCAGCAGCGCCTCGAATGGGCTGAGGTGAGGGACTTCGATTACGCCCTCATCACCAGTTATGAAAACATGCACGCCTCCAAGCCCCGTCTTGCCTACTACCGGGAGATCCTGGGTAAAATCGGCTGCCGCGCCGATGAGTGCCTGATGGTGGGGAACAGTTTTGAGGAGGATGTCGCCCCGGCCATCAAGCTAGGGATTAAGTCTTTCTGGGTGGTTGATGTCAAGCCGGGTGCCACGAAGCCTACCCTGCAGGCCGACTGGCAGGGCACCCTGGCCGATTTCGGCAGACTAATTGAGAGTGGCAGGCTTCAAGTGGAATAGGTTGCGATAACGGGCAAAAGAGGATATACATAATGAGTGGCGTGGGGGGCGGTGAAACACTACAACGAATTTAGAGAGGATGCCATTTATTTCAAATTCGTTGTAGTGCCAACATCAACACGGGAGGTTAAACATGGAGATTTATCTGGACACAGCCAACATCGAAGAGATACGCCAAGCATCTGAGTTAGGGGTCATCAGCGGTGTTACCACCAACCCCAGCCTGATGATGAGGGCTGGCCGCAGCGACTACAAAGAGGTCACGCAGGAGATCTGCTACATCGTGCAGGGGCACGTCAGCGCTGAGGTTACTGCGCTGGAGGCTGACAAGATGGTGGACCAGGCCCTGGAGATCGCCCGGTGGTCGCCCCACGTGGCGATCAAAATACCTGTCACTGCGGAGGGCCTCAAGGCCATCAGTGCCCTTTTCGATTTGGAAGTTGACCCGGATAACATTTGCCAGGGTTGCGCCTGGCGGGGCCAGTGCGACACCAACCCCGACTTGGCTCACGACCTGGCTCTCACCTGGGGCATTCGCACCAACGCCACCCTGGCCTTCTCGGCCAACCAGGCGCTCCTGGCCGCCCTGGCTGGCGCCTCCTTCGTCTCTATCTTCGTGGGGCGGCTGGACGATGCGGGCAACGATGGCATGGGGGTGGTGGCCGACACCGCGGAGATCTTTGACACTTATGGCCTGGACGCTCAGATCATCGCCGCCAGCATCCGCCATCCCATGCACATCACTGAGGCGGCCCTGCTGGGAGCCGACATCGCCACCGTGCCCTACGACGTCCTGATGAAGGCCATCCAACACCCGTTGACCGATGTCGGAATCGAGCGCTTCATGGCCGATTGGGCGGAAGTTAGCAAGAGAAGTTAGCAAGAAATGAACGTTTTTCTCCGTCTTTTGAGGTATCTAAAGCCGTATTGGCGCTGGGTGGTGATGAGTTTTGTCTGCCTGCTGCTCCTCACCATCCTCAATCTGCTGCCTCCTCTCTTCCAGAAGCAGATCATCGATGAGGTCATTGGCAAGCGCCTGCTGGATCGTTTGTCCCTGCTCATTTGGGGGCTGATCGGCGTCTACGCCCTGACCCGTCTCCTGAACTTCGGGGAGCAGTACCTCAGACACGTCCTGGGGGAGAGGTTCATCCTCGATTTCCGGGTTCTCCTCTATGACTATCTGCAGCGCCTGTCCATCTCCTTCTTTGAGAACCAGCAGACGGGCGAGATCATGTCGCGCATCACCAACGACGTGAATGCCCTGGAGGAGTTTGTCACCCACTCCGTTGGATTCCTCATCATTGATCTGTTGCGCCTGGTAGGGACAGCGATCATCCTCTTCGCCATAGACTGGCAACTGGCTCTTCTGACTTTGTTCCCAGTTCCCATTCTGGCCGTGGCCATGCGGCTGTTCAACACCCGGGTGCGACCTATTTACCGCCAGATCCGCGACCGGCTGGGCGACATCAACGCCGAGTTGCAGGACAACATCTCCGGCATTCGGGTGATCCAGGCCTTTGGTCAGGAGGGGCACGAGCTGGACCGGTTCACCCAGCGCAGTACCCGGTATTACGAGGAGCGCGTGAGGGGCATTCGCTATTGGGCTACCTTCTTCCCAGCTATGGGCTTTGTGGCATCTCTGGGCGTGGTGATAGTCCTGGGCTTTGGTGTGTATCGTGTCCTCAGTGGGGCGTTGACCCTGGGTGGCCTGGTGGCCTTTATCTCCTACGTGTCCTCTTTCTACGAGCCCATCAACCGGCTGGTTCAAACTGACAACATCGTGCAGCAGGCCATCGCCGCTGGTGAGCGGGTGTTCGAGTTACTGGATACTGTGCCAGAGATCGAGGACGCGCCTGATGCCATCGAGTTGCCTGCTATCCAGGGAGCCATCGTTTTTGAGGGGGTCTCCTTCCGCTACGGCACGGGCGAGGAGGTGTTGCGCGACGTCAGCTTTCAGATGCAGCCCGGTCAGGTGGTGGCTCTGGTCGGGCCCAGTGGGGCAGGCAAGACCAGCATCGCCAACCTGATCCCCCGCTTCTACGACCCCACCAGCGGCCAGGTTACTGTTGACGGCCATGACGTCAAAGAGGTCAAACTGGTCTCTTTACGCAGGCAGGTCGCTGTGGTGCTGCAGGACACTTTCCTGTTCAACGGGACAGTGCGCGACAACGTCGTCTACGGACAACCGGATGCCAGCGAGGATGAGATGATCGCGGCTGCGAAGGCGGCTTACGCCCACGACTTCATCGTGAATCTGCCCCAGGGTTACGAGACCGAGATCGGCGAGCGAGGGGTGAAGCTCTCCGGTGGGCAGAAGCAGCGTCTGGCGTTGGCGCGAGCCATCCTGACCGACCCTCGCATCCTCATTCTCGACGAGGCCACTTCTTCCGTTGACGCCGAGGCCGAGTATCTGATCCAGCAGGCATTGGAGAAGGTGCTGGAGGGGCGCACTGCTTTGGTCATCGCCCATCGCCTGTCCACCATCCGTCACGCCGACAAGATCATCGCCCTCGAAGACGGCCGCATCGTTGAAGTGGGCGATCATCGCCAGCTCCTGGCCCGTGGCGGCCTCTACAGCCAGATGTACCGGCGGCAGTATGATTTGGTGGCTGCTTCGGATTAACCGACTTGGACGTTCGCCCAACAAGCGCGGACGGCGTTCGGCAAGGTCTCCCGACCGCAGCCGCGGGGGGCTCGGGCGGAGACCTTCGCCCAACAAGTGGCAAGCAGGAGGAAGAAGGAGTACACAGCGGCGCGGTCACTGTGATTTGATTCAGGAGGTCAAGATGAAAACGCTGCATTTTGTTCTAACCTTGGCGCTGGCTCTGGGCCTGTTGGTGGGCCTGACCACGGGCGCCGCTGTCTCGGCTGCCCTTCGACAAGACTCCGACGAGCTCAGTCGAGCCGCTCAGACCACCGCCTATCCCGGCAAGAAGATCCAGATTCCCAGCATCAACGTCGAGGACGGCTGGAGCACCTGGATACACGCGCAGAACGTGGGGGACGATGATACCGGAGCGATTGCTTTCTTCTGGGGGGAGTATTCGGGTTTGTGCCCTTCCAACTCTCCTGGGCCTGCTGCGGTCGCGTGTCAGACAATCTTCAACAACGGCGTCTGGACGCTGCGAAGTACTATCCCCACCGAGGCTAAGGCGGCCATCATCTACTCGGTGGACAAGGACGTCTTCGACGAAGCCTGCCAGGAAGCCAACGACGCCGTCGGTGACGACTCTGCCTGGACGCAGTGGAAGGCTGCGTACCAGGGCAGCGGCCAGCCCCTGGCGGCGGTGGTTATGCGTTCTGGCCCCTACGGCTCTTCCAGCTCCTACGTCGGCATCTCCGAGGCCATGGAAGGGACGCCGCCCTATGAGTACTACGCTCTCTATCTGGTGAAAGAGTACCAGGGCGAGAACGCCCAGCTTTCCATCCAGAACTCGGGCCAATACTGCGTCTCTGTTTTGATCGAGTACAGGGAAAGCGACACCTGTCAACTCGTCCACACCGAGCACCGCGAGTCGCTGGCGCCAGGCGAGGCTTTGCATCTAAAGACGGAGGCAATCGAGGCGATACCTACCAACTGGCTGGGGACGGCCTTCATCAGGGCGGCCCAACCGCTGGGAGTCGTCGTGGAGCACGTGAACGTGGCCCCAACTCCCACCAGCACTGCAACACCGACCCCAACGCCCACACCAAGCGAAACGCCCACCCCAACGCCGACTCCAACCAACACGTCAACGCCGACCAGCACCCCAACGGCGACTCCTACTGGCACGACCACGACGGCCACTGCTACATCTACAGCAACTGCTACACCTACGGTGACCGTAGCTACAGATTTCGATGTTTATCTACCTCTCGTCATCAAAGAGCCAGTGAGCAACTTGCACATGAGTGACACTCCTTACGGACCGTCAGCGACCCAATCCCCCTAGGGGACGATTACCGTCTACTCGGTCTCCAACTACTTCGACGTGCAGGACGATGAGGTCAGGGTAGCAGTTTATGACCAGGTGGACAGCATCCTATTCGAACAGATTGAGACTTACGCGGGGTCTGGGACAGAGTCCATCGAGGCATCGGGCCCCGGCAGCTAGTGAGCTTGCCTTTCTCATGTGCAGCGAGTATAATACTTGCGAGCGGCTAGTGGTGCATTTCATAAGTTTTCAGGGTAAAGCCTTGAAGGTATGTCATTAAGCCGAGGTGATGAGACATGGCTAAGAAAAAGGCCCGCGTCTTCGTCAGCGGTTGGGTGCAGGGCGTCTTCTTCCGGGCCGAGACCCGAGACCTGGCCCGCCAGTTGGGCGTGACCGGCTGGGTCAGAAACCTGTGGGATAGTAGGGTGGAGGCCGTCTTCGAGGGAGAAGATTGGGCCGTCGAGCGGCTGATAGCCTGGTGCCACCGAGGCCCACGCGGGGCGCACGTGGACGATGTTGATATAGTCTATGAGGACTACAGTGGAGAGTATGATTCTTTCTCCGTACGCCATTGAAAGCTGTGGAGAGTGGGCTTTAACACTTGCTCACAGGCAACCGTTCAGCCCAGTGTCATTGCGAGCGGTTTTTGCGAAGCAATCCCCACCGTCGTTGGAAGCAATCATTGCGAAACGATATCCGAATCGGCGTTTGGGGATTGCTTCCCTTCGACGAGCTCAGAACAGGCGGCACAAAAAACTGTGACTCGCAATGACACCTGAACGCTTACGCTCACAGGGGATCGTCAGATCCCCGTCCAGTGAGCGGATGCGCCGATTGGATAACGCCGACTTAATGCTGGCATGAGCCGCTGGATCTGGCGCTTGTCCTGAGCTTGCCGAAGGGATCCAGCGAGAGCAAAAATGCAAATAAAACTCAAGGAGGCAACATCAATGAAGATGGACAAGGTTTCACAAGCAATGGAGCGAGTGGGCATACCCGGCAGGGACGCCTACGATCTCCCCACCAGCCCCAAGCGCTTCCCCGACGGGGCCTGGTACAGGATGGAGGTCTCCGGCGTGGAGCGGCCCAAGGTGCTGGAGGCCGTCATTGACGAGTCGCAGAAGCGGAACATGCCCATCCACCGCCTGATCTCGGTGGTGATGGGGGCCACTCTGCTGGACAAGGCGGAGCTCAAAGACTTCGCACAGATGGCCGCCGACGCCAAAATGGAGGTCATCCTGACTCCCGGCCCTCGCTCCGCCTGGGACACGGGGAGGCAGTTGGTCACTCCAGAGGGGGGGCTCTCCGGCCTGCGCTTTCGCGGCTCCGACCAGTTGCGGCAGGCCATCGCCGACATCATGACTTGCATCGTCATAGGCTTCCGGGGATTCCTGGTGATTGACGAAGGGTTGCTCTGGCTGCTCAACGAGATGAAGAAGAACGGCGACATCCCGCAGGATGTGGTGTTCAAGGTCTCCATCTACGCCGGCCATGCCAACGCCGCTGGCTGTAAGGTGCTGGAATCGCTCGGTGCGGGGTCGGTCAACCCCGTGGCCGACCTCAGCCTGCCCCAGTTTGCCTCCATCCGCCAGGCCATTGACATGCCCATTGACGTGCACATCATCCTCACCGAATCCTTCGGCGGGTACATCAGGATCTACGATGGGCCGGAGATGGCTCGCCTGTGTGCGCCGTGCTATTTCAAAATCGAGCCGGGCCCAGCCTGCGCAGCCGGGCCGGGGGCCCTCTACAAGCCGTGGGTGGACGAGGGGATGCTGGCCAACTGGGGTCGCGTGAAGGTGAAATACGCCCAGATCATCCACGAGGTCATTCAGGAGAACTACCCCCAGGCCACCATGTCGGAACTGGGGCCTGCGGACCTGGCCATACCCAAGCCGTAAGGGAACGGCGGTTGAAACCGCCTCTGGAGGGCGCAAACGCGCCAGTCGTCTCCCTGCGTGAACAACCGGCACGGAGTGCCCTCACAGGCGCGATTTCAATCGCCATCTTGTTCAAAGGAGCAACGCGCATGAGCAATACATCAAAGCAAGGCAAATTGCCCTTTTCCCCCGGCGTTTTCCCCGCCCTGGTGACGCCTTTCGGCAGGGACGAGGGCGTGGACGAGAGCGCGTTTCGCGGCCTCATCCGCCACGTGATAAACGACGTAGATGGACTGGTGCCCTGCGGCACCACGGGCGAGTTTCCTTATCTATCGGTGGAGGAGCAAAAGCGGCTGGTGGAGATCGCCGTCGAGGAATCACAAGGCAAACCAGTTATCGCCGGCGCCGGAGCCCCCTCGACCCGCCAGGCCATTGAACTGGCGAAGAACGCCAGGGGAGCCGGCGCCAGCGCGTGCCTGGTGGTGACGCCCTACTTCCTCCACCCTTCGGACAAGGGCATCTACCAGCACTTCTACGAGCTCGCCAGGGCGGTGGACATTCCCATCATCCTGTACAACATCCCCCAGGTAGTAGACGCCTACCTGCCCCGCACCGTGGTCGAGGACCTGGCCGACGTGGACAACATCGTGGCCCTGAAGGATTCCTCCGGCAACCTGACCTACACTATGGAGGTGCTGGAGATGGTCCAGGGGCGCATTGACGTGTTCATCGGTCACGACGAGGTGGTGTTGCCCGCCCTGGCTGGCGGCTGCTCAGGCATGATTCTGGCCAGCGCCAACGTATTCCCCGAGGTCTGGCAGCGGGTCTTGGCGGCAGTGCGAGAGGGCGATCTGGCCACGGCGCGAGAGTGGCAGATGAGGGTGCAGAAGCTGGCCCGCATCTTCTGTCGTCATGGCGGTGGAGTGGCGGTCAAGGCGGCCCTCAACATGATGGGGGTCAAGGTTGGGCGGCCGCGCCGCCCGTTGAAGCCCACTGGCGGGGCCTTGCTCCACGAGACGCGAGCCGAGATCCAACTGGAGCTGGAGAAGCTGGGTAAGATCGAGGTTTCGGGTTTCGGGTTCCGAGTTCCGAGTGGGGAGCTGGAGGAGCGATTTGGTGACCTTGGCTTGTCAGCCGAGGTCATCAGGGCGGCAGGGCTCAAGCTGGGCAGTGGGTCGGCGGGCGAGGGGGCAGAGCAAGTGCAGCTCGATCTGGTGGCCGGGCCGAAGTCGGGCCCGCTGGGCGATGCCTACGCCTATCAACTGACCTATCCCCTCCATCGTCGTGAGGCACTGACCACCATTCTGGAGCCCAATCTGACCGTGCGCCCACCGACGCTGATCCTGCCCGCACTGGAGCAGAAGAACCTGCGCCAGGCCAACATGATCTACGGGCCAACCCAATCGGCGGTGGCCAAGGCCATCGTGGACGCTTTGGAGCAGGGGGTGATCCCAGAGGCGGCCATGAACGAGGAGGTGATGATCGTCCTGGCCACGGTGGACCCCAAGGCTCTGGATCGCCACACTCTCTATCAAAATGTGTACGCGGCGATGGTGGGGGCGATTGGGCAGGCGTTCGTGAAGCGTAAAACGTGAAACGTAATGGCCTATCACGTTTTACGCATTACTCTGAGATGAATTCGCTATCTTTTACCATGCATACTTGCACACCACCCGAACCCTTATGGTACAGTTGGAAGACCCCGCACGAGAAGTTCAGTCCGCTGGCAAAGGCCATGCAGGAGCGAGGGATGCGGCGGGTGCTGGACCTTGGTTGTGGCGGGGGACGGCACCTGGTCTACCTGGCGTCGCAGGGTTTCGAGACGTTCGGCACTGACGTAGACTCACACGGACTGGCTCGCGCCCGGAGCTGGCTAGAACAGGAAGGACTGCCTGCCCACCTGGCCGTGGCGGACATGGAGGCCCCGCCTTATCCCGATGGCTTCTTTGACGCGGTGGTCAGCATGTACGTCATCCATCACAACCTGGTGGACGGCATCCTGCGTACCCTGGCTGGGGTGCGGTGTGTGTTGCAGCCGGGTGGGTAGTTCTTCGCCACGGTGAGGGCCTGGTGCGGTCCCGAAGATTGGCGAGGGCCGGAGATTGAGCCGGGCACCTGGCTGGTATGCGAGCCGGATTGCGATGTCCCCGTGCCGCATCACCTGTTCCGCGAGGACGAACTACGGGCCGTGTGGAAAGGCTTCCTCGTTATGGACCTGGAGCGGAACGAGTACGCGCGGGTGGGGGAATCGGGCCAGCCGAAGCTCAGCGCCCACTGGGAGGTTTGGGCGGAGAGGGTGTGAAGACTTCACGAGCACGCAAGGAGAGCGACGCATGTACAACGTCAAGGCAGATCTGGAGGCATTGCTAGAAGGATTCAAGTGGGAAGTGGTGGGTCTGCTCCTCGAGGACCAGAGCGTGATTGATGTGCCGTCCGACAGCAGGGCCATCTCAGCGATTTTCGAGCAGTTGGTGGTTGAGCGGATCAAGCCCATCGCTCGGAAGTATCGTTGTGTCCTGGAGGAGGGTGGTGGAAGGGAATATCCCGACATCACGCTTAGCGATCTTCCTGGCTTCGAGGGGAAGATAGCCATTGATGTCAAGACTTCTCGTAAGAAGAGTGCCAACACCATTGGCGGGTTCACCATCGGAACCTATCTCGGCTACTTCCGCACTCCGGACAAGAAGGTGGGCACTATCCGGTATCCCTATGGCGACTATGCTCAGCACTGGATCATCGGTCTATGCTACGAGTTCGAGACCTACGAAGAGAAAATCGGCGACTTGGTGGAAGAGAAGTTCCGCATCACCGACATTGACGTCGTTGTTCAGGAGAAGTGGCGTATCGCCTCACGTCGGACAGGCAGCGGCACCACCAAGCATATCCGTTCGATCACCAACATAGGGGACTTGAAAGCAGGACGCGGCGAGTTCGGTTCACAGAAGGAGTTCCTGGAATACTGGCGCAATTACTGAGCGATGAATAGCAATTCTCTGGAGTTCCCATTGCTCAGCACGTACTTGTAGTCTGTGCCGTTAACCTCTACTACGGCCCCTTTGTGCTTTCGGAGCAGCGTGATAAGCTCGTCCGGCGAGGGGATGCCATGGTCGCGATAGGATACCACCAGGATGCTGTCCTGGAACTTCTCGAAGAGCCTGTCAAAGGCGTCGCGAATGCGATTTTTATCAGTCCAGACAGATTTCTTCTGCTTGAGCTTGCGATGCTTGCTCCGGTAATCTATCCTGTAGGCCCAGTTGTCGTAATCCACGATCCCCTCCAGGAAGTGGTAGAAGTGCAGATAGTCTACTCCCACGCCCTTGCCTGAAATGTAGGGGGTGTCAATGTAAACCAGGTCGTACTGCCCAGGAATCTCAAAGGCATCGTAGCTCATGGCCACGTTGTGCTGTCCATTGCTGAAGACGCTGTTGTTGGCTTCGGCCACGAAGTGTCTGAACCATGCCTCAAAAGGCGTGTCCCAGGTAGTCTTGTTGCCGAAGCTACGTTGGACATCGGAGGTGCGCATGTAGAGATTCCGACGATGAAAGAGGTTATAGGGACGCTTGATGATGCAAGCCTGAAACAGGGCGAAGTAGGCAATGGCCTGCTTGTATCTATCATCCAGATTCCTGATGTTGGTGATGACCATGTCCAGCCATCGGTTTTCGTCGTCAGTGAAATAGATATCGTGAAAGGTGTCTTGGATGAAAGTGGGGTAACGGGGGCTCGCGTGTCTGGTGAGCAAGAAGGCGACGTCTTTTTCTGACAACGTGGTTGCGTCGTTCTCGATGAGTGCCAGACCGATGAGGTAGTTGAATCTGAGTATGTCGTTATACGCAACCTGCTTACCCTTGCTCTTGAGCAGATAGCTCACACAACCCGTTCCCCCAAAAGCGTCCAGGGCAGTGTCGAATGGCAAGCCCTGAATGGTGGCCCAGATCCAGTCGAGCAGTTTCAACTTGCTCCCCTGGTACCTGGTGCTTGGAAATACCGGGATGTTGAGTGAGGGTAGCGTAGGTTGAGTGACGAGATTCGTCCTTAGGCTCATGGTGTCTCCCTAATCAACCGTTTCTCCCAGCACGTACTCCGGGCGGTTTTCGCGGAGGATACGCAGGTACTTCTCGCCCTCGGCCTCGTTGGCCAGCAGGCGCTCGAAATCGTCCAGGCTGATGAGCACCGCCTTGGGGTGGCCAAAGCGCTTAACCACGTAACGGGTGCGGTTCTCTGATACGTCGTCGAGCAGGCGACCGAAGTTGTTCTGAGCCTGGGTGGAGATGATAAACTTCAGGGCTGGCTTCTCGTTCATTGGTTTCCTCAGAGATAGGTATGTTAGCTAACTTTGCTAATCGATATTTTAACACAATCGGCTGGATTTGTCAATTTTGAATACAAGTCATAAGGAGGACATTGTGTCAAAGAAACCAGATTGGTTCAAAGGCATATTCCCTGCCCTGGTCACACCTTTCACCGAAGATGACCAGGTTGACGAGGAGGCGTTTAGAGCTCTGATCCGCCATGTCTTGCCCCATGTGGATGGGGTGGTGCCGGCGGGCACCACCGGAGAATTCGTATACCTCACGGAGGCGGAGAAGCGGCTGGTGATTGACATCGCCGTTGATGAGGTGGGGGGCAGGGTGCCGGTGGTGGCTGGCACGGGATGCGCCAGCACGAGGGACACCATAGCCTTGACCCAATACGCCGGGGACGCCGGAGCCACGGCGGCCCTGGTGGTGGCACCCTTCTACCTCAAGCCCACTTTCAACGAGGTCTACGAACACTACGAAGCGGTCAACGAGGTCGGCCTGCCCATCATCCTCTACAACATCCCCCAGTGCGCGGGCACCCACTTCAAGTGGTGGACGGCCGAGGGGCTGGCCTACCTGGACAACGTGGTGGGCATCAAGGACTCCAGCGGCGACATGCCCTTCCTGATGGCCTTGTTCGAGAAAGTCAAGGGCCAGATCGGCATCTTCTGCGGCCACGACGAGATCGTAATGGCTGCCCTGGCCGCCGGCGCCGACGGGGCCATCCTGGCCAGCGCTAACCTGATTCCCGATTTATGGCAGAAGATCTACGCCGCTGTGAAGGAAGGGGATCTGGCCACGGCCCAGGATGGGCAGGCCAAGATCCAGAAGCTGGTGCGCATCGTCATCCGCAAGGGGACCACCCAGGCGGTCAAAGAGGGCCTGCGGATGATGGGGCTGGAGATGGGCAACTCCCGCCACCCCATCATGCCCGGCGGAGCCTTCGAGCGAGAGGACCGCGAGGAGCTGCGCATCCAGTTGGAGAACCTGGGCAAGGTTGAGGTTTCGAGTTTGGGGTTTCGGGTTTCGAGTGTCGGGGACTTCACCCTGCGCGTCGGCGAGGGGTTCTCTGGGCCGCCCTTCTTTGAGCTGGCTCACGTTGACCTGCTGCTGGGCGTCAGAGAGGGGCCGGTGGGCAGAGCCATCGCCAGGGCATTGGGGGAGCCCCGGCCTTCGCACGAGCTGCGCATCATCAGCGAGCGGCCGCGCACGCTGCTGGTTCCCACTGTGACCGTGCGCACCAGGAAGCAGGCCGGCCACGTCTACGACGACGCTGCGCGCGGCATCAATCTGGCCATTGAAGCCAGCGTCGAGGACGGCAGCCTCCCCCAGGGGGCCCTGGGCGACCTGGCCATGATCGCCAACGTCTTCGTCCACCCGGCGGCTGCCAACCGCAAGCGCATCGAGTTCAACAACTACAAGGCCATGCGCGCCGCCATTCGCAAAGCCATCGAAAGCCGCCCGACCCTCGAAGAACTGCTCAACGAGAAAGAAGCGGCGCGGCATCCGTTCAGGTATGCGCCGTAAGCCATCGGGAAGAGGCCAGAAACCAGGTTTTTTCACTGTGTGGTTGAGGATCTGGCTGACCATGTAGTACCGTCAGCGGAAGTCACTTCTCCAGCACAAAAACCTGGTTTCTCAGGTTTCATGAATAAAGGAGTCCCAAATGAACAGGAAGCTCACAGCAAAATGGATTCTGCTCATCGTTGCTGTGTTAATTGTCGGCGGCAGCTCTGTCATGTCTCAGGGGCCGCAGCCGGTATCCGCCCTGGGCGAGCCTGACCCGCTTATTGAGGAGATAATCGCCCAGGTTGATGCCGATACCGTTTATCTATACGATGGCAACCTCAGCGGCGAGAACGAGGTCACCATCGGTGGACAGCCCTACACCCTCTATACCCGCTACTCCTACAGCGGTGAGCCTGTCCAAAAGGCCACGCAGTTCGTTTACGAGCACTTCGAGAACCTGGGTTTGGATGTGGAATATCATAACTACACCTGGTCGGACAACAACTGGCGCAACGTGGTGGCCACCAAGCCGGGCCTCACCTACCCCGATGACATCTACATCATCTGTGCTCACGTGGACAGCAGAGCGGAAACACACCAAACAGCATTGACGAACGCTCCGGGAGCTGATGACAACGCCAGCGGCGTAACGGCGGTGATGATCGCCGCCGACATCCTCAGCCAGTACGACTTCGACTACACCATCCGCTTCGTCACTTTCACCGGGGAAGAGCAGGGGCTCTATGGCAGCCACTACTACGCCCAGGATGCTTACTACGAGGGCGACGACATCCTGGGCGTGCTCAATCTGGACATGATCGCCTACGACTCCGATGCCGATTCCATCATCGAGCTTCACGCCGGAACCGGGGCCGATTCCATCGCCATCGCTAACCTGTTCGCCGATGTGGTGGATACCTACGACATCAATCTCGTTCCTGAGATTATCACTGCCGGCGCTACCAACCGCAGCGATCATGCCTCCTTCTGGGATTACGGTTATGATGCCATCTTGGCCATCGAGGATTGGCAAGACTTCACTCCCTACTATCACACGACTAATGATCAACTCAGCACCCTGAACATGCCCTATTTCACCGAGTTCGTCAAAGCCTCCGTGGGGACCATTGCCAGCATGTCCAGCCCGTTGTTCGGAGAGGGCTACCTTGAGGGCACGGTGACCGATGCCAGCAGCGGCGATCCCTTGTTGGGTGTGACAGTGACCATCGTGAACCAGGAAAGCAGTGCTCAGACGACAGCCGGCACGGACTCCAGCGGCTACTATACCAAGACACTCTCAGTTGGCCTGTACGACGTCACCGCCGAGGCCAGCGGTTACTATTCCCAAACGGCCAGCGGCGTGGAGATTCTGGCGGATGAAGTCACCACTCAGGACTTCGCCTTAGAGCGGTGGTATCGCGTCTACGTACCTCTTTTGTTTAGGAATGGTTTCAGCCTGGGAGGAAGAGATGCGATTTGTTGGTTGCGTAGCGCTGGCCTTAACAATGGCGACCAGTCTGAGTCTGGGCGGCTGTGGCCCGCGCATTGAGCAGGTCAAGGAGGTGGCGGCCTCCCCGCCGCCGGAGGAGATGGCTTTGCCAGAGCCGAAGTTGCAGGGGGCATTATCTCTCGAGGAAACCCTGGCTCAGCGGCGCTCAGTGCGGAACTTTACCGAAAAGGAGCTTACTCTGGAGGAGATCTCCCAGCTTCTCTGGGCCGCTCAGGGGACGACGGTCGCCTGGGGTGGGCGGGCGGCTCCCTCGGCTGGGGCTCTCTATCCGCTGAAGGTCTACGTGGCCACCGCCAATGGGCTCTACCACTACGTGCCCCAGGGCCACGAGGTGATCATCGAGTCCCACGACGACCTGCGCCAGGCGCTCTGGAAGGCAGGGCTGAAGCAGGACGCGATACGAGATGCTCCAGCGGTCTTCGTCATCGCTGCGGTGTACGAGAGGACGGCGAAGAAGTACGGTGACCGGGCCGAACGCTACGTCAAGCTGGAGGCCGGCCACGCCTGCCAGAACATCCTCCTCCAGGCCGTGGCTCTGCACCTGGGGGCGGTGCCCATCGGCGCCTTCTACGATGACCAGGTGCAGGCCGCCCTCTCCCTTCCTCCCGACCACGAGCCTCTCTATCTCATCCCCGTGGGGCATCCTCAGAAATAGCGACTTTCTGCAAGAACACGGCCATGACCAAGCCCGCCAGCAGCGCTATCCAGAAGGGCGCCATCGAGCCAAAGCTATCCCGCAGATAGGCCCCCACCGTCGGTGCGACGCCGCCGATGATCCCGGTCACGGTGCCGACGAGGCCGATGATGGCTCCCCGAGATTCCCTGGACGTGACTTGGGCCAACAGAGTGTTGTAGGCGATGAGGGCTATCTGCAAGCCCATGTTGGTGATCATAAAGAGGGTCAATCCCAATGGAGAGGTGCCCGCCAGGGCCCAGAAAACCATAGTGACGACGTGGCAGAGGCCAGCCGCGATGAGCAGGTTGCGCCCCCCGAAACGGCTGGCAGAGTGTCCACCCAGGATGCTGGCAACCATACAGGCGAGGCCGCCGACGGCGAACAGATTGTTGATCTGGGGTTCATTCAGCCCGAGGGTGTCCTCGGCGTGGAGAGAGACGAAAGGCCCCCACAGCGTCCAGTTGTAGATGCAGACCAGGAGGATGGCAGCCAGGAGGAACCAGCGTAGCCTGGGCAGACGCAACTGATTCAGGCTCGCCAACTCAATGGGCGATGGTTGATGGCTGGTCTCGTGCAAACCCACCGTCCGCAGGATGGCGCAGAGGAGGCTCATTACGGCGGTGCTGTAGATGAGGGGGCGCATGCCTGACCGGGAAACCAGCGCCGCTCCCAGGGCGGGGCCGAGGGTGATGCCCAGAGAAACGGCAAACTCGAAGACGCCGAAGGCCATCCCTCTTCGCTCCTCAGGCACCGATTCCGCCACGATGGATACGAAACAAAAAAACAAACGCTACTCCTGCGAGGAAATAGTCACCTACGTCAATCGCGTAGGTGGCTTTGTTCACGGCAATCGCATTCTCTTGGTGCAACGCACTTGTTTACAGAAAATTGCACCTATTCCTCTGCGGCTTTGTGATTGCCATTGCTTGCCATTGCCAAATAAAGTAAAATCTGGTATACTATGCTTTAGCCCTGAACGGAAATCTGATCAACTCACATGAACACCTCCATGCTTATCTCCAAAGTGTTACCCCCTCGACGACGGGAGGACGTTCTGACCCGCCAGCGCTTGCTCGACCGCCTGTACGATTTGGTGGACCGCAAGCTCGTCCTGGTTTCCGCGCCGGCTGGTTACGGCAAGACCACCCTGCTGGTAGACTTCGCCCACGACCTGGAGCATCCCGTCTGCTGGTATGCGCTGGACTCGAGCGATCGCGATCCCCGGGTCTTTCTGGAGCACCTGGTCCTCAGCTTGCATCACCGTTTCCCCGACTTCGGCGAGCGCACGCGCCAGGCGCTGGCTGCCAACCTCGACCTGACCAACGGCGCGCCCAGTGTGGTCAACGCGCTGATCAACGAGATAGTGGACGTCATTCCCCGCTGGTTCGTGCTGGTATTGGACGACTACCATCGGCTGGGGAAGGTCCCCGAGGTAGGCGCCATCCTGGCTCGCCTCCTGACTTACCAGACAGACCAACTCCTCCTCATCATCGCCAGCCGCACTGTGCCCGAACTGCCATTGATCATCCAGCTCACAGCCAAAGGGGAAGTGAGCGGGTTAGGTCAGGAGGACCTGCGCTTCCGTGCCAATGAGATTCAGGGGCTCCTGGCGCAGAACTACAACCTCCACATTCCTGAGAGGAAGGCCGAAGAGCTGGCAGCCCAGTCCGAGGGCTGGATCACTGGCATCCTGCTCACTGCCTATTCAATGTGGCATGGCATCCTCGAGAGCCTGGTGCAGGCCCGCACCTCCGATCAGCCGGTGTACGAGTACCTGGCCCAGGAGGTATTTGCTTACCAGGAGCCTCCCGTGCAGTTTTTCCTCACCGCCTCCTCTACCCTCCAGGAAATGAGCCCAACTCTGTGCCAGGAGGTGCTGGGCCTGGAAGAGGCTGAGCACTTCCTGACACTGTTGGAGGACCGCAACCTCTTTGTCACCCGGCTGGAGGGAGAATGGTCTCGCTACCACCATCTCTTTCAGGAGTACCTGCAGGCACGGCTGCGGCGGGAGGAAGAGCCCCGATGGATCCAACTGCACCGCCGTGCCGCCAACTGGTTCGAGACGCACGAGCAGCCTGAGGGGGCCGTGCATCATTACCTGATCGTGGGTACCTATGAGGATGCGGCGCGGGTGATGGGGGCGGCAGCCCAGGATATGTTCTATGCCGGCCATCTGGAGACGCTGACGGCGTGGGGTGCGGCGCTCCCGGCCCCGTTGCGTGAGCGCACCCCCCGCCTGGCGCTGTTCCAATCCCGCGCCACCGATATATTGGGGCAGTGGGAGGAGGCGCTGGCGCTGACAGAGGTCGCGGAGCGCGGCTACCGGACCAGTGGGAATGCCCGCGGCCTGACCTTTGCGCTGCTGCAGCGTTGTCAGGTCTGGCAGGAACAGGGGCGGTTTCAGGATGCCCTGGCTCTCGGCCAAGAAGTGCTCTCTCTGATCGAGGAGACCGGCGTACCCGTCGCCTATGAGGCCTATCGCATCGTCGGAAGCTCGTGCCCGGCGCTAGGCCGGCTGGAGGAGGGAGAGGCCCACCTGCGGCTGGCGCTCAGGTACTCTCTCGAACAGAGGGATGACCTTGGACAGTCCTCTATCCAGAGCGACCTGGCCGACTGCCTGTGGCGGCAGGGGCGCTGGGCGGAGGCGGTGGCCGTCCAGCGGCAGGCTGTAGCGATCCGGCGGCGGCTGGCCAACCCTGCCGCTTTGGCCGGTCCGCTCAACGACCTGGGCTTTTATCTCTATTCGACTGGCGAGTACGACGAGGCGCTGCGCCTCTTCGAGGAGGCGCTGGAACTGGCCCGCCGGTCCGGTCGTCGGCGAAGCGAAGCTCTGACACTGCTCAGCCTGGCCGAGTTGAACCGCGACCTGGGGACGCTCGAGCAGGCGGTGGAGATCTGCGAGGAGGGGCTCGCCATCGCCGACGAACTGGGCGACGGCTTCCTTTCCGCCTACGGCCGGGAGGCGTTGGGACTGGTGCACCGCTGCCGGGGCGACTACCCTCTGGCACAGGCGGCCATCGAGCAGGCGATGGAACTAGCGGAGCGGCAGCACTCGGAATACCAGCTCGGCCGGTACGGAGCCTCGCTGGGCCTGGTGCGGGCCGAGGCGGGGGAGGTAGAGGCAGGACTGGCGGAGTTGGCCCGCGCCCGCGAGCGACTGCAGCGGATCGGGGCAAACAGCGAGCTGGCCCGGGTCCAATTCTTCACTGCCTGGGCGTTGTTCCAGGCTGGCCGGGAGGCGGAGGCGCTGGCGATCCTCCAACAGGTGCTCGCCACGGCTGACCCGCTCAGCCGGGAGTTCCTCTTCGTCGTCGAGGGCCGATGGGTGCTCCCCCTGCTGGAGCGCGCGCACGAGCAGGGGGGCGGCGGTGAAGAAATGGCTGCGCTGCTGGCCCGGGCACGCGATTTCGAGTACACCGCCCAGGCAATACTCCAACAATTATCCCCCACTGAGGCCGAGGAGGAGCCCCTGCGCATCTTTGGTTTCGGTCGGGGGCGCGTGGAGCGCGGAGGGGTGGAAATCCCCTCTTCAGAATGGGAGGCAGCAGCCACCCGCTACCTGCTCTTCTACCTGCTCACCCACTCCTCCCGGTCGCGCGACCAGATCGCCGCCGTACTCTGGCCGGAGTTGCCCGCCCCCAAGGTGAAGGCCACCTTCCACACCACTAAGTTCCGCCTTAATCGCGCGCTGGGCCGGGAGGCCCTCCACTTCGACGGTCAGTGCTACCAGATCCACCCGCATCTGGACTACTGGTTCGACGTGGCCGAGTTCGAGCGGCTGATGGAGGAAACCGGGACGGAGCGACGGGTAGAGCGGCTGCAGCAGGCCATCGCCCTCTACCAGGGTGATTTCCTGGAGGACTGCTACGCCGATTGGTGTCTGCTGACCCGTGAGAGGCTGCGGGAGCGGTGCCTGGAGGCGCTGGACGAGCTGGCCGGAAGGCTGCTGGCACGGCGGCAGTACCGCCAGGCCATCCAGACGCTCCGCCGAGGGCTGGAGATGGACGACCTGCGGGAGAAGTTCCATCGCCAGTTGATGCGCGCCTACACCCTCTCCGGGCGGCGGAGCCAGGCCCTCGCGCAGTACCAGCGTTGCGCCGAGATTCTGGAGCGCGAATTGAGTACGCGCCCCTCCCCTGAGACCACCGCGCTGTACCGCCGCATCCTCGACGGGCTGTCCCTCGATTAGTTCTTCCTGCCCCCATTAGTGTCAACTTAAGGCTCAAAGGCCCGTCCCCGGGCCGCCCCGGGGACGGGGCTCAGAGCTTAAGTTGACACAAATGTTCCTGCCCCTCACATTCCTATCTACCGTGCTCCCATCCTACCCTTTCATGGGGTAGGATTTTTGTTTCCCCGCCTTTTCGTCGTCCCACGTTTACCCCTACGTTTACCCCCATCGAGTATAATATAGTTACCTGACAAAGGAACAACCAAGGAGGTAACGAAAATGAAAGCACACATGCAATTTGGTCTGCTGAAGCTCGCCGATCCCCGGGTGGTCCAGGTTCTGCTGATCGGCCTGACGCTGGCAATGATGCTGTTGGCCGGTACCGGCATTGTCTATGCGAATCCTGCCGGCGGTGGAGACGGTTGCGGGGGCGGCTAGGCCAGCGTGTTGACCCCGGTGGAAAAGGGGCTTCTTCTCCCCTCAATGGAGACTGAACGATGTCGCAAATGGCGCTTCATACCTTAGTTGGCACCGCGCTGACAGACCCCAGGTTCTGCCACGGTTTGTTGAATGGGAGGCGCCACACTCTCCTGTCCGAGTTCGACCTGACCGATGAGGAACGGCAGGTCGTTCTGGGCGTCGAGGCAGGGTCTATCCAGGAGTTCGCTGTGCAGCTATGCGAATGGCTAAAGGCTCAGGAGAGTCCTGTCTCCCATCCTAACACGGCTGTGGCGGTGCCCCGCCCGCTTTTGCGGTCGCCGGTCTGGTCTGCATTCCGGCAATAGAATCTCGGCTCCTCGACGATGCCCTCATTCATTGGCAGAGTAGCGGGAATCGGTGGAATGAGTAAGGAACTGTAGCTGACACTGATTACCCACACACGCCCGCAGGCCTGGAGCCTGGGGATTACCTTTGTTGCCTCTACGAGGCCGAGGAAGAGCGTTGGGCAGTGCTAATGCCCTTCCTGTGTCAGGGTCTGGAGCGGGGCGAGAAGGTGGTCTACATTGTGGGCACCCGCACTGTTGAGACCGTCGCAGGGTATTTGCGTGACCCTTCGACAAGCTCAGAGCAAGCTCTGGACGCGGAGCCATATTTGACCAGCGGGCAACTGGTTATCTTCTACCACGAAGACGCCTACCTGCGGGAAGGCATCTTTGGCCCGGATGGTATGATCGCTCTACTGCAGGCCGAGATGGAGCGTGCTCTACACGAGGGCTATTCAGCACGAATCCAGATCCGCCATGGCATCCTGGCTGACTTCGAGGACGATGGTCAGCCCAAGCCGCCAGATAACGATGTCCGCGTCCTTCTCTCTCTTCAGCATCCGCGAGCGATTGGATCATGTCAGCGGGCAACTCAAGATCAAGTCCAAGCCCGGTTATGGGACTCAGGTTACCCTCGTAGCGCCGCTGAGGCGCGACGATACGACCACAAGAGAGGAGCGACATGAGCATGAGAATTCTCCCTGGGTTGTGCCCTGGCGAGGCAGTGTCATGAGGGAGACGCTGCGCATCCTTGTCGTGGACGACGACCGCAGGATGACCAAGACCTTGGCAAACATCTTCAGGGTCAAGGGATACGAGGCCGTGGTTGCCCACTCCGGTTCCGAAGCCCTGGAAAAGGTGATGGAGGGTCCCCTCGACTATGCTCAGAACAAGCCCTTCGACTATGCTCAGAACGGGCCCCTCGACTGCGTCCTGACCGACATCAGGATGCCGGATTTAGACGGGGTGGAGCTCTATCGAGCCATCAAGGCCAGGCGGCCCGACCTGCCGGTGGTGCTGATGACTGCCTACTCCGCCGATAGGCTGGTCGAGGAGGGGCTAGAGGAAGGCGCCATAGCTGCCCTCACCAAGCCCTTGGACATCAACGCCCTACTTTGCTTCTTCTCCTCTCTGCGCTGGGAACAGTCCGTCGTTGTCGTGGACGACGATACCCGGTTCTGCGAGACTCTGGCAGACATATTACAGCAACGAAACTTTGCAGTGACCCCAGTTACCGACCCTTATGGTGTAGTGGAAAGGCTCAAGGCTAAAGGACAAGTGGTCCTGCTAGACATGAAGTTAGATGGCGTCGGTAGTTTAGAGGTACTCAAGCAGATCAGGGAGCAATATCCTTGCCTGCCGGTGATTCTGATGACCGGCTACCGGGAGGAGATGGCGCAAGAGATAGCGGTTGCCTTGAAGCTGGGTGCTTACGCTTGCCTCTACAAGCCTTTCCAAATAGAGGAGCTTTTACAACTATTGACCAAGATTCGCCGTCAGGAACTGCGCAGGGTTCTGGGCTGCTAGCTGATGGCTGACGTGTAGCTGCACATTAATACTGATGTTGCACAAGGCACTGACGTAGATGAAAGCCGCTCTGCCTGTTTGGGGCAAGAGCGGCTTTTTCTTTCCTCGCTCTTTTGACTAACTCGCCGAAAGGTGATAAACTTAGGGAGGTTTTGGGGCTTCCGTAGAGGAGAGCGACAATGCAAAGGGTAGTTAAGCAAAAGGAGGCGGTTGGGCTAGGATACCTAACCAGCCGGGAAAAGGCAGCTTTGTCGGAGTTCGTCGCCAGGCTGAGGGAGAAATACGCTGACCAGGTCGTGCTGGTCACGCTTTTCGGCTCCAAGGTGCGAGGCGACTTCGACGAGGAGTCGGACCTGGACGTGTTGGTGGTGGTGAAGGATGGCGATTGGCGTCTTCGGGATGAGGTTGCATTGACTGCCTTTGAGCCGATGCTGGAATATGATGTTGTCATCACACCCCTGGTGATTGATCTGGAGCATTATCAATGGCTTCGGCAGTATCGGGCTCCTCTTTATCGCAACATCCGGGCGGAGGGACTAGACTTATGGGCGTCCAGGCCGCCTTTGGCCATTACCTCATAAAACCCGGGATCATTGAACCTGAGTATGGCAAGATCTACTCGTTACTTCGGAGGGCCAGAGAGGAGAGCGATTACAGCGATTACGGTCAGTTCACCAAGAATCGCGCCGAGAAGATAATGACCGACGCCGAGAGGTTCGTGGCCAGGATGGAGCGGTATCTGAGGGAAGTGGGGGCAATAGGCTAAATGCACAGAGAGCTGAAAAGCGCGGTTTTTGCCCTTCTGCTCATCGCTGCAAGTTATTTCTTCGGCGATGTTTGTGAGCGGATCGGTCAAGAGTACGGACTGATTATCTCGCCATCCAGGGAGATCCTGGGACTCGCTCTCCGGTTCTTTCTGGCCTCGGGAGCAGTTGCCATTACAGCCGGCTTGGTCGCTGCCCTGATTCATCCGCTGTGGGCCTGCTTCATCGTCTTCGGTCTCTCGGCCCTGGCAATGCTGCTGGGTTGGGGGCTGGAGGCAAGCAGTGGCCTGCTGACGGCGGTGTACTTCGTCGCCTCGCTCATCTATGCTGAAAGAATCGCCGGGGAGCTCAATGATCGCCTGCGCTTCTCCGTGAGATCCATCTCCCAGAGCCAATCCATCTTGCTTACGACCCTCGTCATCGTGGTGTGCGGGAGCTTCTATTCTGGCTACGCGGCTGAGATCGATAGGGAGGGCTTCTCGATTCCACCGGCCTTCGTCGAGATGGTTGTGGGAAGGATGGAGAAAGAGGTCATTAAGTTCTTGCCAGCAGACTTGGGCGAGTCTGCCGTAGTCAGATTCAGAGCAGAGTTCGAGCGGGTAGTGGATGAAATGGAGAAGGAGGTCGCCAACCGCCTACCGGCGGCCCAGGCAGAAGCTGTTATGGCCGAATTCAGGCGTCAGTTCGAGAAGGTGCTGGACGAAATGGAGAAAGAGGCTGGTGAACGCTTGCAGAACGCCGAGAGGGACGCTATCACGGCCGAATTCGGAGAGCAGTTTGAAAGGACGCTGGTGGAGTTTGTGGAGAACGCGATAAGACCTTACGAGCAATGGATACCGGTTGTCTTCGCCATCAGCCTGTTCTCGCTTCTGGCGACCATCACCGGCCTTCTCTCCTGGATACCCGTCCTGGCCTTGATGGCCATCTTTCCCCTTTTGACTGTCCTTGGTGTGACCAGGGAGGTAGCAGAAACAGGCATAGTGAAAAGGCTGACCCTTGGCTAGGGCGCACCGGCCTGAAGAGCCAGTGCTGGAGTGTATTTTTGTGTGTTTATCCTCTAGCGCCGCCTGTTCCACGGCGGCGCGGGTCAGGCACTGAAGAGGGCTCGGGAATTACCTGAGCCCTCTTTCTATGGTGCCAGGCACTTCTGAAGAAGCCTACTGGCCCACCGCCGAGGGCGATTGGAAAGGTGCTCTCGTTTTGAAATCCTCGGTGAAAGCGCCTGGCACCTGAATGCTTGCAAAATTAAAGGACTAGGGTTGACCAGACCCTAGTCCCATTTTGGAGGTTAGTAAGAGTATTCTTTATCTCTTTACTAACCTTATTATAGCATACGGGCGTCAATGTATCGTCAGTCGGGCGTCAGAGATTGATCCTTCAGCACCTCCGGCAGGTAAATGACCGACCCGCTTTGGACGTTCACAGCAAACGGCCCCGCCGTGCTTCGGTTGCCCGCCTGGTCTATGGCTTCGACCCACAGGGTGTAGGCGCCGGGCTGGGTGAATTGGCTGGTGTCGCTGTAGTGCCACGTTGCACCGTTGCGCCCCGAGCCGATTGAAGGATCATAGTCCAGGGGGATGACGTCGGCCAGGTGATCCTGGTTGGGCCCAAGACCGCTCAAGCGCATGGCTTTGACGTCACCGCCGTCGCTGACCGAGCCAGTTATGAAGAACGGCTCGCCAGTCGCCAGGCTGCCAGAATGGGTGAAGTAGGTGATGGCCGGCGGGACAGTGTCCACCCGGAACGTGAGGCTCAAGGGGTCAGTGGAGCGATTGCCCACGCTGTCCAGGCCGTAGAGGGCAAGCGTCCGCGTGATGCCATCAATGCCTTCGACGTCAGGCAGACTATAGCTCCACCTGGCCTGAGTGTTGGCCGCCAGTGCGTCGGTGGATAGTATCAGACGGCTGCGGTTGTAGACGCCAGCATCTTCGTTTGGCCAGCGGTCGCACACCCTCAGCTCCCAGACCCCCAGTGCATCTTGACCGTTGAAGGCGTCCAGCGCATAAAGCGGAGTTCTCACATTCTCGTAGTACGGAGCCGCTGTATGGTGATCCTGTTTATCGTACTCCATCAAACTCCGCGTGGCGTCGTCCCACAAGACGTCAAAGTTCTCTCGCTTAGCGCAGAATCCAACCAAATCCACCTGCGTGCCTGCCGGGGACATCAGAGAGACCGCGAGATCACATCGGGCGGTATGGTCGGCATTGAAACCCAGGCTTACCTTCGATACGGTGAAGCTATCACTGACGACAAAGGTGCGCACGATGGTCGTGTCGGGCTGGCACCAGTGCGTTGTGTTGTCAATGGCGATAGGAGTTGGCGGGACATCGTCGTAAACGAAGGTGGTTCGCGGCGTAGTCTCCGGGTCAAGATAGACCTCGCCTGGCTGACACGCCCCCCCGTCGGGCTGACACACCTCCAAACCACTGACGAGGCGATTATCGGCCAGTTGCCCGGAGAGGACAGCTTCGCTGGCTGAGAGCAGCCCGTCGCTGAGCGCAGACTCGACCGCCGAATCCAGGGTCAAGGTCGGCGGCTGTGCATCCACCGTCAGGGTCAGCCAGTCGGTCCAATCACTGGTATGTCCTAGCCGGTCGGATGCCTGGACGCGCAGTTTGAATTGGTCGCCATCGGACACACCCAGACCTGCATCCCAGTCGCACGCCCAGTGAGCATCGTCGGGGGTGGAGTCAGGGCAAGTCAAGTCCGTGATGTTGGACGACGGGTCCTCCGCTTGCAGGGTGATAGTGGGCACCGTGATCGAGTCCCAGTCAAAGACGGCCCCTTTGACCGTGTTGCTGCCGGGGCGGATGGTGGTGCGTGGCTCCAGAACCTCCACGTGTCGCGGAGGGTCCACGTCTATTCCGTGATTGATCGCAACCGGGTAAACGTCTCCCACGTAGGGACAGGATTCATCATAGTCCATGCCTTGGACTCCTACAATCACCGGCGAGGGGCCATAAGGACTCAGGACCACCGTTCCGGTGAACACAATGGTCCCCTGTTCGCCGGGCGCAATCTCGCCCAGGTCAAACGTATGCTCCCACTGACCGGGCGTCGTGGGGTCCGGCGCGTCGTATAACTGCAGGCTTTCCGTCGAAATAGTCACGACGACGTTGGAGGCAAGAGCGACGCCTGTGTTGGCGTACTTGAGATAGTAGGTGATGTCTTCGCCGTCGCCGACGTTGCGCATTTCCTGAGCCACCTCCAAAGTTGCCCAAGACCCCCTATCGTACATATCACTTGACAGGCCGGGAGGGTCAGCCCGGAGAAGCAAGTGTACCTCGGCGCCGGTAAACACGCCCGTGCTGGGGCATACGTCGCCGTTCAGAGCAAAGCGGTAGGCCTGGCGAGCAGTGAAACCGTCCGAAGAGGTGAACGATCCATCGTGGACCAGTCTTTGACTATTGACAGGATTCCGCACGGGCATGGTAGCCCATACTCGCGTGGAGTTTTCTTCCGTGGCCAAAGCGATCATGTTCAGAGTGGTGCTGGTGGAGTCGTTTATGCCAAGCATATCCCAGGGGATGTAGAGATCTGTGTGAGGCGTGCTCAGGCTACCCTCGAAACTGTAGGCCAGGGGGGGAGTTGTGCTTTCCAGCCAGCCCAGACCGGCATCCCAGTGCCACAGTTGAGCCGTTTGGTCGTCCTGCACCCAGATCAGGTAGTCGGCCTCTATCTCCAGTTGCACCGGCCTGTGGTCTCCGTCCGGGTCGAGGGGATTGTAGGTCTCCTCTGTGCCCCCCGTGATCGTATCCAGATAGATGAACAGGTCCCCATCGTGGTCCCAGTCGGCGCCCGTCCAGGCCAGGCGCAGACCCCCACCCCAGCCCTCCCCCTGCGAGGGGGAGGGAGTGTCCCAGGTAGCGTAGAGCTTCTGGGGCTCACGAAGCGTGGTGTGAGCCTGCCCCTGTGTGCTGACCCGCGCATCTCGCCCGATCAGGCTGCACCCGCTGTCCATCCAGCCGCGATACGGACCATCCACCCCGTCCATGGCAATGTAATCGGGCGTGCGGACGTAATCGGCATAGACCGGGCCGAACGTCTGGACGGTCTGGTTGCCATAATTATCTTCAGCCACGACGTGGGCGTACAGCTTTTGCGCTTCGCCCACGGCCTGTGCGTGGCTGCCAGCGGTGGCATAGGAGGGCAAATTGGCGATTTCCCCTACTGTCAGCGTGGGAGTAACTGTCCACCCCACCAGGTAGCGGGCGATGCCGCTGCCATCGCTGGCGGCGGGCCAGTCAATGAACAGAGTGGGTGACAGGACATCGTGGACGGTTGTGCCCGGTGTGATGACCGTCCGCACGCCCAGGCTATCAGTATACGCCAGCGTAACCGTGACCGGCGCGGGCGGCACGGCATCGGCGAACAGGGTGCGGCTGATTTCCGTCGTGAACCCGGCTACGTCAACGGCCCGCACGGTGACGGTGACCACGTCCCCGGCTGGCGGCACGTGGCTACCCGCATAGGCGAAGCCAGTCCAGGCATTGCCGGCAGTGGGAATATGGACCTCGTGCCAGGTCCCGGCCAATGGGGATGAGGCATACGCTGTTTTCGCCTGCACCTCCATGTGCTGCAGCTTCACCGTCTCAGTGACCAGGCCGCGCAGGGTGATGTGACCGTGGGCCTCCCAGTTCTGGCCGGTGATGCGCTCAGTGGTCAGGCTGAGGGCCGGTGGCGTGGTGTCCACGTAGATGACGTGCTCCCCTGTGTTGGTGATCACATTGCCGGCCCAGTCGAGCGCCTCGGCTGCGAGCGTGTACGCGCCTTCGCCGGGCGTCGTCCACGTCGTCGTCCACGTCGTTTCGGTGATGGCGCCCGCCGCCCAGTTCGTGGTAGAGATGGGAGCGCTGTTCACCGTCACCGTCAGAGCTTGCAGGTAGGCTGGCGCCTCGGCGTAACCGGTCAGGGTGATGGGCGCGACGGCGGTAAACACGCTGCCGGCCGTCGGCGTCAGGATCAGGCTGGTCCCCGCCTGGGCCTGGGCGGCCAAAGCCGCCTGTTGCATGGGTGTGGCCGCGACGGTGGTGCAGTTGCCGAACAGGTCACACGCGGTGAGACTGGGCTGGTTGACCGTATCGGAGCCGGCGAGGGCCGTCGAAAGCGAGGCTAACTTGTGAGAGGTGTTGGTATAGATCTCGGTAAACCACGCTTCTTCATGATAGGACCGGTTCCACAAGGACGAGGAAATGGGACAATCGAAGCCTGAGTCGGTCAAGTTATAGTCCGCTGCTATGCATCTGTACCAGTTGACATTAGATCTCTCAAACGTCACCCGAGGTGCCCACGTGTCAATTTCGCCTTGCCATGCATTGGGCAGCGTGCGGACATTGTCCAATCCGTCGGCAGCGCGGAGGTAGATCTGATATGGGCCCTCCAGCCCTTCGGGGAGCTGGTAGCTCCACGTGGAAAAGGCTTGTCCGGGCTGGGCCAGGTTGACCTGGTTCCAGGTGATGCTGTCCGGGTTCTCCCGGTCTTTGGCGTGCAGGAAGCCGATCTCCACCTTGCTCACACCGCTGCTGACGGGATTGGCGATGGCATGGATTTGGTCAGCCGTGAGGGCGTGGTTGTAGATAGCCACTTCATCCAGCTTGCCTTTGAAAGTGCCCCACGGCGATATGCCTATCTGCAACAGGCCAACCCCTTGATAATCGGCGGACGCCGTGTCCTGCGCGACCTGAACCCCATCTCTGTAAATGGTGCGTCGATTGGTGCTGGCGTCATACGTGCAGGCCCAATGGCGCCAATCTGTATCGGGGTAAGCGGGCGTGTTCAAGTCGTTCTCAAAAAACGCACAGGTAAACACGTTGGACTCTCGAAAGCCAACGTGCAGTACCTGATTGGTCGTCCATGCCCCTTGCTGGTATAGAAGCAAGTCTACCCTGCCCGTTGTATCCCGTTTGGCCCAAAAAGCGGCTGTGAAGGATTGGTTCGCTAGGTTGATCCCATCGCTAACGTTGATCGTATCGTCCACCCCATCGAACTGTACCGCTTTGCCCACCCTGCCGCTCTGGTCTGCGGTGGGACACGATGCGACGGAACACGTGCCGACGAATCTGTTGGGCGAGCCGTCGTAGAAACGGGTGGCGCCGCTCGGTTCTTCAAAGTGCATCCGCAGGGTGGGGTTGGTGGGATACGGCGCTTCGCCGACTGTGCCCTTGATGGTAGGAAGATCAGCGCCGCTGCCGCTGAGGGTCTGCGTGCTCACGCCCGTGTCGGTGACGTCGGCCAGCGGTGCGGTGCTATCCACGCGGATGACATCATCACTGATGGTGATGACATTGCCCATTTTATCCCGCCCCGCCAGTTGCACCGCGTAGGTCCCATTCGGCTCAGGCGGCAACGAGTGGACAGTCTGCCAGACGCCACCCTGGAACAACTGGGCGGATTGCGTTCCACCAACGGCGACGCCCGCGTGATCGAGTAGGGTGGCGTGCACATTCTCCACGCCGCTGGCGCTGTCCGCCACTGCGCCGGTCATCGTCACGCCGCCGCCAGAGGCGGGCAAGACGCTGGTCGTTAGGGCGCTGTCGAGCGAGAGGCTCGGCGGGGTGCTATCCACACTGAAGGTAGCGCTGCTGACATCTGAAACGTTGCCCACCCTGTCGGTAGCGCGGACGTCAATAGTGTACGCCCCCGTTGTGGTGGTGATGGCAAACGTCCAGGCCGCCTCATCCTGGGTAGCGACCTGCCAGGCGCCGCTCTGGCCGGCACCGGTGATCCGGTACTCGACCAGCGCCACGCCGGAGGTCTGGTCGGTGGCTGCGATGGCCATCACCTGGCCCTGTACCGGCCCGATGTAGACATTCGAATAGTCCAGGTGCGCTACCGGCTTGTCTGCGTCCACGGTGAGGGTGTGACCGGCGGTGGTATCGAACCAGTTCACCTGGTACTCGTACAGCGCTTTTGCCTCAACTTCTGTCAGCGCACTAGCGTAGATGGCCACCTCGTCCATCTGGCCGCTGAAGGCAGTATGAGTAAAATATACATCCTGACTTGAAAAATTGCCTATCTCAACGGGAGAATCGTTTTTGCAGATACCTCCCGCCCTGGCCCAGTCCGGCGGTACGACAGTGTTATCCAACGAGCCATTGAGGTACAGACGCGCCTTTTCACCATCGTACGTTGCCAGGACGTGGTTCCATTGGTTTGGAAACAAGGGTTTATTGCTCACCAGATTCATCAGCGGGTCAAGGCATCTCCCGTCAGATCCACGGGTACCGGCCATTAATGTTACCCTCATCGAATTGGGCTCAATGGACAACATGTAGTTTTTGTTCTGGGACTGGTATGTCCAATATGGATAATCGTGGACGCCTTTTGTGAGCAGCGGCTGCCGGTTCGGCTTGACATGGATCGGTTGGACCCACAGGCTGATGGTGAAGGCATCCAGGTCCAAGGCACTGTGATCAGGAATGGTGATGATGTCATCCTGCCCATCGAAAGAGATGGCCTCTCGCACCGGCCCTTTGACGCCCGCCTTGGGGCAAGTCGAGCCGGTGCAACCCGCAGAATTGCCTAACTGTGAGGAATCTGTAAAGCTGGTGGCGCCCAGTTTTTCGTCCAGGTGCAGGTTGAGCATAGGCACCTCGGCCATCAACGCGGCGATCTCTTGCTGGGAGAGAGCCTTCCTGTGAACCGTCACGTGGTCAATCAACCCGTAGAAATTTCCCCCCCCAACGTGGTCGCTCCCGACAGTCGTTT
>Ga0268277_1000387_pt1 | contig 36660 bp, 29 predicted proteins | sample saktaG_5_FD_190132 | JGI IMG/M metagenome (GOLD analysis project Ga0268277, IMG submission 190132) | Saline water microbial communities from Sakinaw Lake, British Columbia, Canada - sak_2010_1_5_50m | ecosystem: Environmental > Aquatic > Non-marine Saline and Alkaline > Saline ... | reverse complement strand
TTTTGGAGACCGCTGCTCTACCAGGCTGAGCTACACCCCTAAATTATACTAAAAATATGAACTTTTTAAAGTGCAGTAAATCTTACAATAGCCGGGCGATCATTGGCAAATGACACCGCACAAGACTCCTTTGACAATGAATTGTCACTTCCATATAATCGAGCCACCGTTTCTTCCAGGCCTGAGTATCGGAATAAATGGTGGGAGGGAGTCATGAAAAGGTTCTTAGCAGTATCGCTCTTGTCTCTGCTTGTGGCGCTGTTGTGTTTGTTACCCGCAACAGTTAAGGGATTACCCCCCCCATGTGCTTTGGCGACTACACATGCTGCAACAAACATCACCGAGAGCACAGCTACTCTCAACGGAAGTGTAATCATCCCCAGCATCGCAAAAAATGCGGTGCAACATGGAATTATGCCTGTCTCTTTGCTATACGCTGATATCGAACCAATCCAGGCATTCGTTTCATTCCAGTATGGCACCACCCCCGGTGTCTATACCAATGAGACTCCACAAATCATGCTGATTCAATCCGGTACTTTTCAGGCGACCATAACCGGATTGCCTCCCTGTACAACTCATTATGCTCGTACGAAAGTGCATACTACTATTACTCTAAATTCATTTGATCTGTATCCTTACCGTCTGCAAGGTGCCGGCGTAGCCGTTAATCCCAATCGTCTGCAACATCTTATTGACAACACAATCGTATGTCCCGATTCATATGGTAACGTGATATCATTTGACACCACCGGCTGTCAAACGTATATTGGCACAGGATCGCATGGGGCCGGCGGCGTGACCGGTTTTGGTACCACGGCTCCACCGTCAAATCCTCCTATCGTGGGGGTAAGCAGCGCTGCAGTTGCTTCCACCAGGGTTTCCCCGGGCGATAAAGTGGACGTATCGGCCACCATATCGAACAAAGGCGGCTCCAGCGGAACTTCAAAAGTGACACTGTTTATCAACGGACAGGAAGAGGAATCGAAGGGTGTCACCCTGGCAAGCGGAGAGTCCACAACGATGCATTTCAGCGTCAGCCGAAGCGATCCCGGTACCTATACAGTCATCGTGAACAGCGTCCCTGCCGGAAGCTTTACGGTAGACCAGTTCAAGAACAACGATGCCCTTATCTACGGAGTAATAGCCTTATTCGTCATCGGCATTGCCGGGATTTTGTACCTGTTAATCCGAAAACGAACGGCTTAATCAGAAATTATCGGGGGCCGTCTCAGATCTGAAGAGGAAGGATGGTACCCCTGGTGAGAGTCGAACTCACGACACACGGTTTAGGAAACCGCTGCTCTATCCACTGAGCTACAGGGGCCCGTCTCACCGAGGCTATGCCACGATGTGGCGGATGAATTATATCTAAATGCGACTTGGTCTTGCAATTTTTAATCGGTTTATGGCCGTTTTTATCACTTTGCTTAACATACCTGTATAAGAACACTGGACCTGCGCAATGCCGCTGGTGACCTTGCGAGTAACTAAGTTCTCGCCGCGCCGGGGCGACGCGCGGTTGAAGAGTATGCCGTTGCAGGCAAACAGATCGTCATGGTTGTTTTCAATCTGCCGCAACTCGGATTACCATGTCATGGGTGAGTTAAAAGGGAAACCCTCGTACAGGATATGCTCAACTGCACCTTAATTAAACGGCGGAAACTTGAATTCCTGCACTGTTTTAGCTATGCTGATGGCGTTGACGAAGATAGGCCGGGGCAGAGCAGTAGAAAATACTATGTATGTGAAATATATATATAAGGTATATACACACCAGCCTGGCCAATGAGTTGGCGCAACTGGGGAACAATTAATAGCGCGATGCGATCAAATACCCGGCCCCTCAACGGGCGCATCAACCTCCTTCCCTATTGGCTGGACCTGGTGGCCCTCACCGCGGCCGAGGTGTTGACGGTCTACCTCCAGCTCATGGCGGGCGTCATCTGCCACGGCATTCTTCTAATAGTCTTCATCGTCCAGGCGGCCCTGGCGCCGGACCGTGCCCAGCGCAACCTCTTTATGGTGCTCTGCCTGTCCCCGCTGATTCGCATACTCAGCCTCTCCATGCCGCTGGCGCCCATACCGCAGATCTACTGGTACCTGCTCATCTACGGCCCGCTGCTGGCAGCCACCGTCATGGTGATGCTCAATACGGGACTAAGCCCGCGCGAGGTGGGCCTGACCGGCAAAGGATGGCCCCTGCAGGCCGTACTGGGCATCGTGATCGGCCTTGGGCTGGGCGTGCTGGAATACATCATACTCAGGCCCGTGCCCCTGGCCGCCAGCTTCACATTCCCGGGCGTGCTTGTGCCCTCTATCATCCTGATACTCACAACCGGCTTCGTAGAGGAGCTGATCTTCCGCGGCGTGATGCAGACGCTGGCGGACAGCGTGATGGGTTTGTGGAGCGTGCTTTATGTCAGCCTGATATTCGCCGTGCTGCACATCGGCCACTACTCCCTGCTGGACGTGGCCTTCGTTTTCCTGGTGGCGCTGCTCTTCACAGCCATGGTAAAAAAATCAGGGTCACTCTTGGGAGTAACCCTGGCTCACGGAATTGCCAATGCTATGCTCTACTGCGTTATGCCCTTTATCCTACCCTAAGATCTCGAATACCTTGAGGGCAACTATGACGGCGAAGCTCACAACCAGCGGTATGATGCTAATGTTGAGGCAGCGGCTGATCAGCCTCTGCCGGCTGCCGTCCGAAGCCCCCACCAACTCCTTGGCGGTCAGCAGGCCGATAAGCAGCATAACAGCAAAGATGGTTATGCCGGCGCCGATGCCCATCGCTGCTATGCTGGTGATGCTCGTGACGGATGTCACGGTGGTGATAGTACTGACAGTTACGGTTGATACCATTTATCTCTCCGCCGCTTAAATCCTATTCGATCTTCTTGCCTTCACAATCGATTGTGATATATGATGTACCCTATTGTAGGGTATTTAAAAGTGTTTTGTCAAGACCTGTCAGGTGAAAAAATTTTCGTATACGTTCAAAGGGCCGGCGTGCAGGCCGCGGCCGACCGGGACTCCCTTGCCACCATTGTTCTGATAGCAGTTTTCCTGGCGGCGCTGGCCTTCGCCCTGCTCTTCCTGCTGGGCGCAAAAAGGAAGACTATTAAAGCCGGTGTAAAAAAGGAACCACCGACACGTGTACACAGGCCGCCATCAACTGAACCGGCGGTCCGGCCCTATGGGCTGCAGGCTATAATTGATATAATGGGCGACGGCATCGAAATCGCCTTCGCCAGGATGGGCGACGGCATCGTGTTCATCCTCGACGTCTTGATCAATCTGTTCAAATGGATCTCCAGGATTGACAGGTAGTAAAAGGCTATGGGCAGCAGCCCTGATGGCGCTGGGCCTGCTCGCGCCGGTTGCCGCATGCGGACTGCCCTCCCCACAGCCTTTTTACGCACCGCCATCGGACAATTGGTCGGCCCCCGGCAACCTAACAGGGGTGGGCTTCTCGCCCGTGTCGGAGCAGCCCTACGACGTCATCGACTTCTTTAAAAATGCCGGCGCCGCCGGTAATACCGTGGTCTGGTCGGGGGACTGGAAGGAGTTCGAATACGCCCGCGGCTTCCCCACACTGGTGGCGGAACAGTCATATTTGAACAAACTGACGGCGGTGATCGAGGTCACACCCTTCAACCCGTCCGGGGGCAGGCTGCTGCGCAGCCTGGACGACAAGACGCAGGATAAATACGTGGCCGGCGCGGCCGACTTCGCCTCCAGGTACCAGCCGCGCTACCTGGGTCTGGGCATCGGTAGCGACGCGCTCTACGCCCGATCGCCGGCCGACTTCGAAAAATTCGTTGCGCTCTTCGACCGGACGTACGACCAGGTCAAGGCGGTTGCGCCGGGCACTAAAATATTCACCGTATTCCAGCTCGAGAAAATGAATGGGCTGAACGGCGGCCTGTACGGCGGCGTAAACGACCCCTCAAAAAACCTGTGGTTCCTGCTGGATAAGTTCCCCAGGGCGGACTTAATAGCCTTCAATACCTACCCGGGCATGATCTATCAAACGCCGACCGAGATCCCCTGCGACTATTTCACCGGCATCAGTACCCGCACCGCCAGGCCGCTGGCCTTCAGCGGCACAGGCTGGAAGAGCGCTGAGGCCCCGTCCGGCCTCCCGGGCGGCGAGAAGCAACAGGCCGAATATGTGGAGGTATTCACTGCACTAACCGGGGATTTGAACCCGGAATTCTCGGCCTGGAGCTACCTCTACGACCCCGTTGCTCCGGCGGAACCTTTCAACAGCATGGGACTGCTGCGCGGCGACGGCACGCCGCGTCCGGCCTGGTACGCGTGGTCTGCCGTCAAATAGGCGTGCACGAGCGCTGCGCCATATCACGGCAAAAGTTACTTCGTTGACACTGCTTCCATATGTATATCATATATTGACAACCATATATAATTATGCGATGATTACCGCAATATGGGTTATTTTACATGTTTTCCGCCGCTTGCCGATGACATGCACGTCTATCTAAAAAATTTCGGGGCCTTGAGGGGGCGATATGAAAGTTCACTTTTCCACTATTTCCATGATCTTCGTAACCTCGATCATGGTGGCTTCCCTGGTAATCCCGCTGCATCTGGCAACGCCCCAAGCAGCTTCGGCTGACCCGGGCATCATGAAGTGGGACACCGTCGCCACACCCGGCTATATGCAAATCAGGTACGATATGGTTAACCCTCACGTACCCGACGGATCAAACAACGCCAGGGGCAGCGAGGTGCTTGATGTAGCCGTGGGCAGCGACGGCAAATCGGTGGTGGCGGCGGTAAGAATCGGCAACGCGACCAACGGCACCAGGTCCCTGCTCTATTCAAAGGATAACGGCATTACCTGGCAAATCAGGCTGACCAACGTTTACCAGGTGATCCCCACCACGGGAAATCCCAACTACCTGACGGCGACCGTGGGCAGCGATGTTGTCGGCGCCGGCGGCGGCCCCAAGAGGGTCGTGTGCAGCACCAACGGCGGCTATGACTGGGATACGGTCTTCAACGGGGCCGGCCTGGAAGCCAATGAGACGATCAGATCCGCCGATGTCTCTCCGGATTACGGTGGAAAGCACGATATCGCCATGGTGACCGTGGGAGGCGCCAACGGCGGCCGCTGGATAGTGAGATCCTCCGGAATATTCAGCTACGCCACCGCCCAGATGAACCCTAACGGGATAACCGACGCGCTGGGCGCGCCGGCTACGGCCGGGTTCGATTACTTCGCGGTTAAATTCTCGCCCACTTACGCGGGCGACAGCGCGGTGGCGCTGGTCTATGCCACCGATAATACCAGCGCCGGCGGCGGCGCAACCTACTATAACGTGGTCCTGCGTGACATCAATGCCAACACCACCCGGGAATACGCCTTCCCCGGCAACGGCATCGAGGTCAGGAATCCCGCAGCACCGCCCGACGCATCGCCGGCCTCCAACTATCTTAATATGGCAGACCTGCAGCTTCCCAACGACTTCTCGGGCCAGTCTTCGTCGCTGCGCAGGGCCTATATCAGCCTTGACGCATACGGCAGCGGGGGACTTCCCCCGGCAGCCAAACTGGCCATGAACCAGGATGGTATATACAGGATCGACGATACGACCCAATACTTATTGATGGATACATCGGCCATGGCCGATAAATCGATTTACAGCATCGCTTATTACGGCACGTATGCCTCCGGTAAACTGCTGGCGGGCGAGCGCACGGGTTACCCCTGCGCAGCCACGGTGCCGACATGGTTCACCGACTCACCCACCACCTGCCCCATACCCTGCTGGTACCCTGCTCTCAAGCCGGTCACGGGCGCGGCCAACCAGGGCACCTGCTTACTCGGCGACAAGAACGGCATGGGCGCCGCGCAGGTCGACTGGAACGCCGACGGATCACTTGCTTTTGCGGCTACAGGTTCACTGCCGGCTACAGTTTATGCAGGCCAGACGGGTTGGCGGAACGGTGCAGCCCGGGTATCCGTCGCGGACCGGAGGCTATGGTTCCAGATGCAGACCTGGAACCCTGTAGCCAATGATGAATCGGCCTTCGCCATCAGCCGCAACAACGGGGAAACATGGAATGAACTCTCTATTATCGACACCACCATCGACTGGTTCAACGACGTGGCCGTGTCGCCCGACTGCACCACCATCTACCTGGCCTCGGCCAACCGCGATATCGGCACGCCCGGGGTCCCCGGAATCTGCAATGAGTTCGACAGCGTCTGGCGTTCCAGCATCAACCCCAACGTGACCTCCCCACTGCCGGCCATCCCGCCACTCGGCGCCTACTGGGAGCGCGTCTACTGCCGCGTTACTGCGGGCAACTGCATGACTGCCCAGACCGACCTGCCCATCCTGCGCGTCGTCCCCTCCTGCACCGATAAGCCCGACGGCGAGATCGTCGGCTGGGCCGCACAGGGCGCAACTTCAACCGCAGCCGGGACGGCAGGCGTGATGGCCTGGTCGCCCGACTTCGGCGATTACTGGGCCAACATCACGCCCAGGTACATCGTGCAGGACTTCGCTTTCGAATCCAGCACTACCATGTACATCGTGAACCAACTGGGCCTGGTACAGAGGCTGCCCTACACCGGCACTTCCTGGTCCACCAACCTGCCGGGCTATGCCACCGACCTTGAGGTCACCCACACCATCGTGGCGGTACCCGACGGCAAGGTACTGGTAGGCGCCGGCAGCGGCTCCTCCTACCCGGCATCCTACTCCGCTGACAAGGGCGTGTCCTTCAGCGCGAGCGGAGGTCAGTCCTTGGTCGGCCACGGCAACGAGCACGTCATCTTCGACGTGGACTTCAAGAACAACAGCTTCGTATACATGGCTGACGACAACTTCGTCGGCGCCTCCGCTGCCCCCGGCACGGTCTACCGCAACACGGTACCGTCCTGGCAGAGGTGGTCCGACAACGACATGATGAGCGCCATCAACGGCAGCGGCTACATCTTCCAGGGCGTGGTCTTCGGCGGCCTCGCCAACTGGACCGCAGCTACCCAGCCGCCGCACCCGGTCGGCCAGTTCGGCCTGGCACAGGCCTGGACCGGCGATCCCATGCCGGCCCTGTACAGCGCGCATGACAACATCACCAACTCCATCGGCACCTGGAGGAACAGCGCTGTCTGCCGCACACTCAAGCCGCGCGAGGGCATGCCAAAGCCGGGCATCGTCTGGGACTGCCTGGACATCTTCGCCCCGCTCGACACCCTGGGTGTCCTCTTCACGCTTGAGCCAACGTCGCTCAAATACTGCGGCTGCTGCACGCTGGACACCAACACCACACTCTATGCCATCGACGACGAGAGGGGCGCTGCTGTCACCACGGTCGCCCCGCTGAACGGCCGCTGGAATAACCACCTCAACAATCCGGCTTTAAGGTGGGATACGGCATTCCCCGGATATACACCCAATTTCAATCAGGGCATGCTCTGGGCTTACACCGACTGCCTGGCCAAGAAGGGCCCCATCCTGAAGACCCCGGCTGACCAGTACCTGGTGGGCGCCGACCCTGTAACGGGACGCAACCAGCAGGTCGACCTGAGCTGGGAACAGCTCTGCCTGAGCACCGTTTACCAGCTCCAGATCGCCAAGGACGCCGTTTTCTCTCTCAGGATCAACCCGGCACTGAACAACCCGAATGGAGCGGTAACAGCGGTTACCGGATCCATGCTCCTGGCCATGGACGCCACCAACATGACCTCACCGGCGGCCTGGATAGCCCCGGGTGCGCTGCCTGAAGCCGGCGCCATCTACTACTGGAGGATACGCTCGGCCAAATCGGCCACCCAGCAGATCGCTGCCAGCCCATGGTCAGAGGTCCGCAGATTCACCGTCAAGGCGGGATTCATCGTCAACACCCCGTACTACGGCGTACAGCTGCTGGCGCCCAACAACTCCTGCACCGGCTGCAAGGTCAAACCATCCTCATTCTCATGGAGTCCCTGGAAAGAGGCTACTAAATATCAGTTCGACCTCGCCACGGACCCTGAGTTCAAGAGCCTGGTTGTAACCGCCGCCACCACCACCACCGGTTACGAATACAGCGGCACGCTGAATTACAGCACCAATTACTTCTGGCGTGTGAAAGCTCTGGAGGTCAACGGCCAGAACATCCCGAGCGACTGGTCCGCCACCTTCAGCTTCGAGACCGAGCCGGCGCCTGCGCCTCCCGCAGAAGCGCCTGCTGAACCGCCCATACCGCTGTGGGTCTGGGTGCTCATCGCCATCGGCGCCATCCTGGTGATCGTCACACTCATACTCGTCTTCAAGACACGCCGACGGTATTAATCCCGCATAACTCGATGAAATAGAAGAGGGGGGACGGCAAGTGCCGTCCCCCCTCTTTATTACCTGCTGACTGTGTTATTGGCCACCGCTTCACCCTCGATGACCGCCTGGCTCTGAGGTATGGCCTGAGCCACCATAAACTGCTTTGACATACCCAGGGCGGCGGGCTAAAATGGTTGACTGTTCGCGGGAGTAACTCAGCGGAAGAGTTCCTGCCTTCCAAGCAGGGTGTCGCGGGTTCGAATCCCGTCTCCCGCTCCATTAGCTTCAAAACCTGTCCCATGCGACAGGTTTTTTCTTTAGTTAACACCCTTCCCATAAGGCAGGGTGCTGCGGTTTTACGGGGAAAGGTCAAATCATGCCTAACCCCCTTCTTGATTTTAGATCCTTCTACAAGGCAGCTTCATCTCTTTACATGACCTTTTCAGACTCCTAGAGATAGTAAGCTCACAGTGACTGGTTCCCGATCAATTCAGAAGGTTCACGTTATTTATTGAATTAAGCGATTCTTCAGGGAAAGAAAGTACTCCTGTAGTTTTTCCAACTGTATCGGGAAGGTCCTTTTTGGCGTCGACAGGTCGAAATATGGCATCAAAATGTGCTCCATGCTGTACAACCCCTTTTTCTTATTGACGAGATTCTGGGCAGCAAATAGGGCACCATTGCCGAATGCTTCTCTGGATACCGATTCATGTATCAGGCGTAACGTTTGATAGGGGAAGGCCATAAGTATTTCGTGTCGGCTGACGATCCCGCCTGCCCTGATTGTCTTAATTGATTCATCGGGTAAAGACAATGCTTCTGCAATTTTTCTAGCCGTACCGGAAACCTCCTTTTTGGCCTTGAAATGTTCTTCAATTATTGCGATATCTATGTAAGGGGCAATACTTTGCAGGACCTTAGCCGCCAGCATCAAGAAATTGATACCGATTGTAATATTGGGAGACCATAGCACCTTTGTTTGCTTTGCCAAATTGTTCAAGAAAGCTATTGTTTCGGGAGGATACTCCGATATGGCACTGACAATAGCTATCCCGCGCTTAGCTGCTTCTTCCCCGTAAGCTAGTATCGCATCGGCAGACGAAAAGTCGATCAAAACATCCACAGGGTGTTCATCGAAAAGTTTTTGTGGCGGCAATTCATCTTTGGTGAAGATCAATCCAGGTTCGTCCGATTCAATACCCAGAAACTCCGGGACTGACCGATGCTGAAGTACTGTTGATTTTCTGATGACCCAACTAAGATGTGATTCCTTACTTTGGAGCAGGATTATCGCAACGGCTTTCCCTGCTCTGCCAAATCCAAAAAGACCTACTCTCATAAAAAACCCCTCTTAAAGCGCTTCCCCAGAAACACCGGTAGACTTATACCCCGTTGCCTGTTACCCTTCAGTAGAGCCCGCTGTCATTAAGAATTCTTGTCACCCGAGTAAATCTTGATATGTGGCCAGGGGATCTCGATATGTTCTTCGTCGAAGGCTTTCTTTACTCGTTTTCGCAGTTCTCCGGTCACTTCCCATTGTTTCATGGGTTTAGTATCTCCAAGCATTTTGACTTCTATAGCTGAATCTGCGAAATTGTCAACTCTGAGTACTTGCGGAGCAGTAATAATCGAATCTTTAAACTGCTCATCTTTTGCCAGCTGTAAACCAACTTTATTCAATACTGCAATCACGTTATCGATATCCTCGTTGTAAGACACTGGAATATTTATGTTCACACGTGACCAGTTTCTGGTTAGATTGCTGGCAACCCTGATTTCAGAGTTGGGGATGATATGTACAATACCGTCCATATCACGTAATATCGTTCGCCGGATATTTACTTCTTCAACCAGGCCTGATGTTCCGGCTATTTTTACTACATCACCAACACTATAATAATCATCTAACATGATACAAATGCCGTTTATTACGTCTCCAGTTAACTTTTGAGCTCCAAGTCCTACTGCAAGACCTACTACGCCTGCCCCAGCTAGCATAGGTGCGATGTCGATTCCACATTTAGATAATACTATGAATATTGCAATGATGATGATTATACCTTGACCGATATGAATTAGAAAACCGCTCAGCATACCCGATCTTTTATCTATCTCTATCTGGGAACTATCCTGTTCACTTCGCATGCTGGTGATATTATGTATCATGGGTGGGATGGTAACATTAAGCAGCATATTTAAAACTAAAGCTATCACTGTAACCAATAGAATTGTTACCCCTTGTTGCAAAAGCCATGAGGTAACCGGCTCAAATAATGATTGATAGTTCTCTTCTGCATGCTCTTGATAGAAAATATACAGGATAAATATGATTATGAGGCTAATAAGCAGTGGGATAAAAATATTTGTCGTGCTACTCTTGAACTTGGCATATTCGTCTTCAGTCATGAACCTTTTAAATAGCTTGCTAAGCAGGAACATGCTGAAAAAAAATGCCGCTATGCCGATAACAACTGCGATAACAAGAGGTATTATATTTAATAAATCAAAATTCATGGACGTCACATAAAGAACTTCTTTCTACTGCAGGCCCATCGTTCCAAAGATATTATAAAATACAACAATTAGTACTGGCATTTTATTATGTTTGTAAACGATTACTTACATTATACTTCCCGCTCTCACATCAGTCAACTGCGGCGACATTTATGCAAGCGACTAACCAATGATTTATCCAGCTGTTATGATAGTTGGATTATTATGTTTTAGCTCGCAGCCGGGTTATTTGGTTATGACGATTTAATAGCCTGTCAGAGGACCTTTTTACTGACAATGATTTGCCATTGCCTGACTTAATGCAACAAAAATGTAGCTGTTGGTTTTAGTTTTCGTTCAACTGCATGCTTTCATCGTTAAAAAAATTGAACTGATTCCGACCGTGACTCTTTGAGTAATACATCGCAGCATCTGATTTCTTAATCAGGGTTTCCAGATCCTCTGCATCTTCAGGATAAATAGCGATCCCTATGCTGGTCGACAGATATAGCTGATGACCTTCAATTAGCAGAGGTTCTACAAAGGAATCCAGTATTTTTTTAGCTACAGCAGTTGCATCTTCCCTGCGTTTAGTCTCCAGCATCAACAGTATAAACTCATCTCCCCCGATGCGGGCTACTGTGTCACTTGCTCTAATAAGTCCAGTAAGCCGTATACTTACAACTTTCAATACCTGGTCACCTGCTTCGTGACCGAATGCATCATTGATGGATTTGAACCTATCGAGATCCAGCGACATGACGGCAAGCCTGGCTTTATTGCGGTGGGCCAGCGCCAATGATAAGGTGAATCGATGTATTAGCAATACTCTGTTTGGCAAACCGGTGAGGTAGTCATGTGTCGCCATTTGTTCAAGTTTCAACCGTATTTGCCTACGCTCCGTTATATCTCGACTGATCGACCGAAAACCAATTATCTCTCCCCCCACGTCTTTCCGCAATGAAATCGATGTCTCGACAAATATAACGCTACCATCTTTACGGATTAATCTATGGTCTATGCCCTTATTTGGCTCCTCCGTCCTGAATACCTCATTGAAAGCCAATGCCAGTATATCGATATCGTCCTTGGTTACCACAAAACTATAATTATTGCCAACCAGTTCTTCACGCGAATATCCTATCATATGACATGCAGAGTTATTAACAAAGGTAAGCACACCGCTCGGATCTACTTCAAAATATGAATCGTACATCTGATCCAGTATATTGCGATTTTTCTCCTCTGCCTGTTTCAAGGCATTGAGTGAAGCACTGAGCTTATCGCTCTTATCCAACAGGAACACCATCAGCATGCTGATAACAACAGCCACTATATTAAAAATAAGCATTCTTAAAGTGGCATCGGGATATGGTGAGACAAAGCAAGCACGTGGCAGAAATATAAGAAGTGCGGCTGTATTCGCCAGTATGGCGCCACGTAGCCTATAGTAATAACTGGAATACAAAATAGGTACGAGGAATAGTATTCGATATATGCCATGAACCGTGTAGAAAATGTCCCATCGGAGATAATCCCATCTAAAGAGATTTATCAGTTCACCAAAATAGTAAAGGACGATGCAGGATAAGAATAGGCCAAGCAAGATATAAAGATGCTTATCGCTTATTAGAAACTTCTTCATGTCTACGCTTTCGGTAGGGACAATGCCACCACTTTATACGTTTACTGTCTCTATAGTATATCGGTTTCGAGTTAAACTGAACCTTTTCTGTCACCCGACAGATAAGAATTCCCCCAGTACAATGTTATTCATTTAATGATATTCCGCCCTCGCAAGTATTGTTCCTTCTATTATCAGCTTCAAATGTGATCATTCAATCCCATTGTAACCGGCTTGTTTGTTACGGTGATTGTCTCAGAGGAGATAGTTATATTTCCATCTTTTTGTATTCTTTCCAAGATCAGTTGACTTAACTTACTCCTTAGAAGCCTCCTGCTTTTAATTTCACTAATATATCTCACAGTTAGCTCAATCCAATTGTCGGTCAACCTCATAAAAACTACAGGATCTGCATCAGCCTTTTTCAGGTAAAAATACTTGTTAGACAGTGAAGCCAGGGATTTTGTAGCCCCCTCTACCAGTTCAGCGGTCTGATTTTTAGCCACGGACGTCATGATAATAACAGCCTTCTTCCAGTCACTATCGTAGGTGACAGGGATAGCTATCTCATCCCAGACGAAATTAAAGTCTTTTGAATAGTTATTTATCTGCTCAGATAACACATATGAATTAGGTAGTATGGATAACCGCCCGCTGAGTTGACTTGCTGCCACCCATTCCCCCCCTTCCAGGAGAGTAGTGTACATAAGCCCGATATCTATTATCTCACCTGTCTTGGACTTGATCTCAATCCATTCACCGACACGATACGTTCCTGTAAAAAATATGACTAAACCTCCGGCAATGTTTTTAAAAACATCTTGAAGCGCAACCGCGATTGCAGCGCCCACCAATCCGAAAGATATAACCAGTGCCTGGTCATTTTCGAACCAGATAAGAATGGCGGCAGACACAGAAAGCACTGGGTGAAGGATAGATATTATCCTGCGCAGCGAATATTTGATTTTCGGATCAGCGATATGAGAAGTGGCATATCCTTCCAGCAGCCATTTAAACGCACAGTAAATTATAAGGAATGTTAAGAATGTGTAAAATAGTTTCTCGATATATACATTTGGATAGGTAAAATGGAGATAGCCAAGCACGGATGTCAATAAAACAAGCAATGCTGTTATCAGCAATTTCTTAATCATAAACCGATTCAATAATTCCCATTTTTTAAATCTATCCTGGAAAATAGTGAGGGCATATCTTATTATTCAACCCCCGGGCACTAATATACCTCATCCGGTATTAAGTCTTGGAAAGATACCTTTTTCTTTTACCGTGCACTTTGATCAATTGGTCAAATTTACTCCATTTCAACACACGCCCAATGCCGCGGCGACTGCCACTGGGAAGCCAGAAAATATTCCCCTGACTGACCCTAAGTTCTCCAAGCTTCGCATTGTTTTCCTTCACCTCAAACACAATATCATTAGCACCAATTAACAGACGAGGAATATTTGTGATGATTACCTGATGACGAGCCATACTTACCTCCTATCCATTCATCTATGGGACATTATACACTGCATAACAGGGAATGGAATGTTTATTATTTTAGCCCATATAGTTGCAATGCGGCGAACACCGTCCGCTCTCGCACAATGACCCATTTCCCCTTTATATTTAATATTCATCGCTTCTTCAACCTCTTGGATTGAAGTTAATCACTTGAATATTAATGTTGGCAATTATTCCTTAGCACTGGATAGCTAAAGCACTGCATAATGTAACCGCGCATATTTGTGAAACTATCTAAAGTGGGATGTGTTATCATTTTGCTGCCCGAGTCTCTCTGTCCACCAGGATTCTTTCGATTTTCAGCCCCTTCATTTCCAAGATGGTTAGCTCTAAGTCTTTATAAATAAGGTGCTCACCCTGTTTGGGAATTCTTCCCGTATGAGTCATTATAAAGCCCGCAATGGTTTCATATTCACCCAAGGGCAAATTCAACCCCAAATCTTCATTCGCCTCTACAATGCGTAAACCACCATCTATCTGGAAAGTGTTGGCATCAACGGAAATGATTTCCCCTTTCTCATCGATGATTTCAGTTCCGATTTCACCCACTATCTCTACAACGAGTTGATCGATGGTTACCATGCCGGCGATACCGCCGTACTCATCAACTACCAATGCGACCTGATGTTTATTCTTCTTCATATCTGCCAGGAGCGTACCCAGCAACTTACTTACAGGAACAAAATAAGCAGGGCGAACAAGACTATCAATGCTGCCATCATTTTGGATGGTGTTATTTGCCTGTGCCTGGATAACATCTGTTATAAAAAGGACACCAATTGCGTTATCATTAGTACCTTCAAAAACCGGGTATTTGGTATGCGGGAAGTATGCGTAAAGAGTGAATAGCTGATTCAGCGTAGTTCCTTTCTTGATCCAGATAATATCCACACGAGGTGTGAAAATCTCTTTTATACGCCTGTTAGCAAATTTAATGACATTATGTAATATCTCCGCTTCTTCCTGTTCCCATACACCCTCCACTTCACCAATATTGACGGCCGTATGGAATTCTTCAGTGGTGATGGTTGGCTTTTTGTCAGCACTATTTCTGCCGGACCCGGTTAATAGCGATTCAACGTGATTAAGAACAAAAACAAATGGATATAAGATAATCGACGTTATCTCAGTAAAGCGAGCTAATCTCAATGCTATTTTCTCGCCATGACGTGCTGCAATGCTCTTTGGAATAAGCTCGGCAAAAATTAAAGTCAGAATTGTTACAGCTATTGTAGCTATGGCGGCACCCAGGTTTTCACCCCATAACAAAATAGCCAGTAACGTGCCTATCGTAGCTATTGCAGTTTCAAAAAAATTAATGCAGAGCAATACGGTGGCCAGAAACTTTTCCGGCTTACTAATGATCCTTGCTACCACTTTGGCATTGGGATTCTGACTTTCCAGTAGATGGCTCAGACGCAATTTTTGTAGACTAACGAAAGCAGTCTCAATGCTACAAAAAAGGGCTGCGGCAATCAGAAATAATAAGAATAGAACCACGTATATTATATGATCAGTATTCATATAACATTTAATAACCGTAAGCCTGTCACCATGTTAGCACCATGGTTCAGGTTCATCAACACGCCGAAATATTCTTTACAAAGAGTGTTATGAAAGGGGATGCCTTTTTTCATACAGGCTATGCGATGAATTAGAATAGATTACCTTAGCATTTTTATGGTTTATTCAATTCGACACTAATATTGTGCATAAGGTATATTATTTGCTATAGATTCTTGAAGATGTGGGATAAAGTTAATTGAGCACTGCACAATCAATTCTAGCGTCCACAGAATTCCAGATGAGTCTGCTATTACTAATAGCTCTGGCTGGCTATCTAATCGCATATTGGGTAAACCAGTCGGCGGTCGTTGGGATAATTCTGGTTGGCATACTACTTGGTCCCAGTTGCATCGGATTGATCTCCCCTACTGAGTTCGTTGTTAACCTGGCGCACTTAGGCGCTGTTGTACTGCTTTTTACGATAGGATTAGAATTCGGATTTAAACAGGTTGCCAATTTCAAATATCTTTTAATAGCAACCTTTGGAGTTTTAGTACCCTGGCTTGGTGGTTTCTTTTTAGCCCAAGTATTTTTATTTGATTACAAGGCATCCATTTTTATCGGCACGTCACTGACAGCTACAAGTATAGCTATTACCGCTAATGTGCTAAAGGAAATGGGGAAATTACAGAGCGCCGTGGCCCAGGCAATAATAGGTGCTGCGGTAATAGATGATGTTCTGGTTCTGCTGGCTTTATCCGTATCTGAGGGGTTCGTATCAAACACACTTTCACTACCTGTAATTTTAATAGCACTTGCAAAGGCAATCGGATTCATTGTCGCAGGCATTTTGCTGGGCAGGTTTGCCTTCGCCAAAATCCTGATCAGGCTGGATAGAACCGGAGTAGCTGAAAAATATCCTGAATCCATCTTTCTCTTTGCTATCATGATAGCTTTTCTTTATGCAATGTTAGCGGGACTGGCAGGATTATCCTCTATAATTGGATCATTTTTTGCTGGTGTCTCCTTTGCCGGGATCAATCTTAAACATGAGCAGATATTTAGAGAAGGGGCGGAATATCTCAGAATTATATTTGCATCTATCTTCTTCATCTCCCTGGGCGTTTTAATGAATGTTCAGGTAATTAATCTGGAGTTCCTATTGTTTCTGGCAGCTTTGACGTTAGTTGCAATTGTAACAAAAGTTGTTGGTTGCGGGTTCGCTGCGAAAATGATTGGCATGAATATAAAGGATTCGCTTATTGTCGGTTTTGGCATGACTCCCAGGGGAGAGGTCACGATGATTGTAGCATTGATAGCATTGAACGGAAGCATGATATTCCAGAACACATACTCAGCAGTGGTTTTAATGAGTCTGCTTACAACAGTCATTACCCCGATTGTATTGAAGAATTGGTTATTCAGAGAAAGGAGCACTGCAAGAAAGGGCGGAGGGGAAAATCAGATAACCCGAAAAAGCTTGACATAGTTACCCGGTAGGCCCCGATACTTTACATCATTTCATATAAAACGCTAATATTTATTTAGTAAATTGAGGGTTAAGGTTGAGAAATCTGGCTATTTAAAGCCCCGACTAGCCCAGTGCCAAGGGAGGAGATGATCAAATGTCGATAGTCACAATAAGAGGACAATTGGGAAGTGGGGCACCTGAAATAGGTAGGATAGTCGCCGATAGACTTAAAGTCGACTATGTTGATCGAGAAATAATAGCCGAAGTGGCTGCATCAATTAACCGAAGCGAAAATGAAATAATAATCCTGGAGAAACCACCTTCCAACCTCTTGGAACGAATTGGAGAAGCATTGGCACGCCGCGCAATAAGGCGAGGCGTTTCAAGCGCATATCTGCCTGCTTCTGCAATGCCTCTGGATGATAAATGTTATCTAAATGCGCTCATATCGGTTATCAGAGAGTTGGCTCAAACCCAACAGATAGTTATTCGCGGGCGGGGTAGCCAGTTTATTCTCAAGGACTATCAGCGGGCACTTCATGTACTGGTTGTTGCACCACTGGAAATGCGGGTGAATCGCGTAATGAAGGATATGAAGTTAGATAAAAAGGTGGCGAAGCAAGAAATAATTAACTCCGATAGCAGCCGCCGTCAATTTACTAAAAGATATTTTCGAGCCAGGCTGGAAGACCCAAAACTCTATGACCTGGTTATTAATACACAGAACATCGATTTCAAAGCCGCTGCTTCAATAGTTGTCGATGCTGTTCATCACAAATAAGCCTAAGAACACCTTATGGAAAAATGGTTGCACCAATCAATAAGAATCAATTCTGGCCATGCATGTCAATCTGCGCCCGTTAATAGCGGAAAACAGCGGCCACTTTTGCATTACTCGGCATTTGCTTTAGCGGTAAAGCAAATACTATACCGCCATTTAAAAGAGTATGAATTGCCGCGAAATCCATTAAATCCTGGTCGCCCGGCTGTTCTGCCTGATGAAGATTGACCTGGCCGTTCTCCAGATCGAATGTGCCCCAAGATTGAACACCGACAGCTACAAACAACAAATCAACCCGCCCGTGATTCGATGCCAGTACAATTTCCGTGAGATCGCTTGAAACCCTGCTTGTATCTGAAAGCTCCTGATATCGTGCTATTGCTTCCTTCCTCGTTTTTAAAAAGTGTGGCTCAACAATTGCCCATGCGCGGTCACGTAATTCATCTGCGCTCAGTTCCTCAGGGTTCCCCTTTACACCATCATCCATTAGATATTTGTAGGTATTTGCTTTGGCATATAGGGGTAAAAGATAATCAACTCCTGCTATAACCAGAGGTACCTGTTGATTTATCAGCAATTCACTCAAGCCCGAATCGATTCGGCAAAAATACTTAAGGATGTTTGCCTTGGTGTCATCAATACCGCGGCCATGACCATGAAAAATGGCTGACCGCTCGCCTTGTCTTACGGGTGCAGCAGAATGCATCTGCAGGTTTCGTTCGAAGTCATGGGTAAGGACATCAGCCAACCTTTCAGGCATGTCCTCCAGGACAATTTCAGAGGCGCTGTAACGCGTGCATTCCAGCAATCTCACTTTATTTTGACTGAGTGCCAATACATAAAATCGCCCATCGCTTGCTAAAAGGGAAAGCAGAGGTTTGATGTGGAATGTATGCGTGACTACCACAAACTCATTAAAAGATACCGGGAGCCTGTAGAGACGGAAGAATCCTGCAGCGGAAAATATTGCCAGACCGTCGCTCTGATGCCGCCAGAAAAAAGTGCGTCTCAGCAGCTTATTGATAGGCGAGAGCAGTTGTTTCGTTTTTTGGGAAGAAAGACCCATGCCAACCAATCGCACCTCAGCTTCTTTTATCAAGTTTTTCAGCCTGATCGGGTCTTGCCGTATTTGTTCTCCCGCAATATGGGTGGGCATAAAGACAGATACACAAGGCCCCACAGAGTTTTCTACGAGATTTCTTATTTCATTCATCGATAATAAGCTCATATTAATAGCCCCATACCCTACCTATGATCATTCGAAATATATTTATACTAAAATCGGCCTAGCAGCTGAATAACATTCTCCTCTTAATTCCAGGCAATTTGAATATTTCAATGCCCTTAATACTGCTCCTCTCTCGCCTGAGTATGACCTTATCTCCTATAACGACTATGTCGTCCGGATTTATATGCTTAACCCCTAAGACACCCGTTCTAATCACAATTTGTTTAATAGCACCGCGTACAATATCAACGTCCATGTTTACTATCCTCCCAACAACTTTCCCTCGCACATCAAGCACCTCCTTCCCTATGATTCCCTTGAATAGCATGCTCAACCTCCTTAAGTAAGTAATCATTCACTTACATTATATTGCGTTTTGCTACGTTTTGTCAAATCTCCTTGAGTGATTCATTATATGGCTTCTTCATAAAAAATAAATAAGTCTGTAAATAATGATAAGCAAGGGAGGCGAAGGTATTAAGTGAAACGATAGGACGACACGACTAGTTTGTATAAATCATCATTAGATTCAAGGCGTCACGGCTATCAGCAAGAAGATCAGGCTGGCTCAGATATAACCTTTTCCTTATCTGTCTTTCTGCCATAAATGATAATGCCCAGAGCTGAGATAATGACTGTGGTTATAATGATTGTCATGATCAAGTCGGGGTAAATTGCAGAGTGTGCAATACTTGCAGCAACGACTATTTGTACAAGAACTGCTGCAGACTCACCCCTGGCCAGCATTGTAGTCAATATGCCCTTGTTGGAGAGCAAGGTGCTGTTGCCAATTGAACTAAGGAGCACAGCGATAAACCGAACCAGCAGCAATACAACTGAAACTAAGATGCCGAGCACAACCAGCATGGCATTTCCAAAAGTAATTATCAGTCCGAGATATATAAAGAAGAAGGTTTTTATGAAAAAATATATTTGAGCAGTAAATTTCTTCATTATTTCGGTAGCTTCAGCGGTGCGTTTCAATTTAAGTAACCTGCTCACTCCGACGCCATTACCAAGAATCAAACCGAAGACCAGTGCAAATATAACGCCGCTGCCATTTATTTTCTCAACGGCAAAATAAAGGAGAAAAACGACAGCCAGTGTCAAAATATCGTTATACTCTTCTTTTTGGAGTAAAGTCAGTATCCAGAGCCAGAATAATCCTCCAATTACTCCTACCGACAGTCCGAGAAGAAATTGCGTAAGTATTCCAACGCCCACGGTGGACAGCTCAGTGCCGGCTTCGCCAGCAATAATAGATTGCAGCAGGACTAAAGCAATTACTATTATAAAGGGACTGTTTAATACAGACTCCAGTCTTAGAAGTGCTGAAACCTGTTCTGATACTCTGGCCCGGCTTATAAGCGGCATTACTATAGCTGAACTTGTACCGCCCACAATAGTTCCAAGCAGAATACTGTCCAGCATGTTCCAGTTAAATAAGTAATAGGCAGGAGCCGCAATAGCAGCTATGCTGAATGCCACGCCAAATAAAACAAGAATTAATGTTCGAGGTGCACTTGACAGAACCCTGGAAAATTCAAACTCAACTCCAGCGCTAAATATGATAACGACCAAAGCCAAGCTGGCGATAAGCTGCGAAAAGGGTGCTATCTGAGCAGGATCAACCCATTTAAGCACAGGGCCAATTAAAAAACCTAAAGCCAGGAGAATTATTATATCCGGGAAATTTGTTTTCTTAAAAAGGAAATCCGCCAGGAACCCGATTACAAGTAGAATCCCGATCAATCCAAAAACATCAATAACAGACATATATTAATCCCCTTAATATAATAAGCCGTGATTTTAAATGTTAATCCGCAATTGCCCTCTGTTATCCATCATCAGCCTCTGGCATGATAATATCTCGCTACCCAGCGACTGTCAATCACTGTCCAGGAACTTAGGTTCATGAATAAATGTATTATTGAATAATTTATACTAATGCACACAGATAGGGAAGTTAGTCATGTAGTAGTTAAGGATGGTACACAAGTACGATTAATAAGTGCATTATTTCATGTGGTGCTTTTTACTCGCCTGAACCACAATTGAAGCCGCAGATTCAAAGCTGAGAAGTTTGGTGTTAATTACCAGGTCGTAGTGTAACGGGTCCTCGAGATTCGCGTGAAAATACCTCTTTGTAAATTCCCTGCGACTACTGTCAAACCGCGTTATCTCAATTTTTGCCCCTTCTTTTGTAGTGTTAAGATCTCGCATTACACGCTTTAATCTAATAGCCAGCGGTGCCACAAACAGAACGTGGAACGCTCCAGGGAAATCCTTCAGGATAAATTGGCTGCCTCTTCCCCGGATCACAATGGACTGGTTACTGGCCAGATCTTTTATCACAGATTTCAAACCTGCCAAATAATCGCCAGTTACCAGAGGAATTTCCCAAGTCGGCTGATATATGCCTGAATAGCCGGGGTCCCCAGTAGAGTTATGCGTCAGCGCCTCGACAATACGTCCTATGATTGTACCTGGAGGCATCTCTTTTTCTGCGATGCCTCGTTCCGACCAATCAAGCCGTGCTGCTACATCCGCAATAATTTTTTGGTCTACATAATCTATGCGAAGCTTATTAGCAATTATCTTCCCTATCTCGGGAGCGCCGCTACCCATTTGGCCCCTAACGGTTATCACAGTCATTCTGCACCTCCTCAAATATCCTCTGCCCTCACCACATATTTTATATTTAAATTATAGCCGATGATCTGAAATTGGTACAACCCATTAACTAGTATCGTTTTAGGGAGTAAGGTCAATACAATATAGTGTCAGGCACCAGTTCAATAAAAATACGACATACTGGATATACTTTTCTACCAGGCTAGGACAACCAAGTTCCTGAATAGTGATTCACGAACCTAAAAACTTGCCCCACAGGCAAGTATGCTAAAATCAGGCAAGCAAAGTGATGGGAGGGCTGAAAACAGCGACAACCTGCCTGCTTGAATTTTCATATGATCTGCAGGGAAAAGTAACAATATTACCTTCGCTCAAACGGGTTACTGCGCATTTTCGGCATTGCTCTGGAAAAAGCCGGCAATTGCCGCTTTATCCATTTTCCCCTCCGCCGTAAGAATGACGACCTTCTCCAAATCGTTCTCATCTGCCTGAAGATCAATTCCATTCATCATTAAAAAAACTACAGATGCCACTGCCCCCGTGCGCTTGTTGCCGTCTATAAAAGGATGATTTCGAACGATATGGAAAAGATAGGCGGCCGCCATTTCGTAAATATCTGCATGGAGATAATTCCCATCAAAAGTTGCAGCAGGCATGGCAACGGTTGACTTCAGTATTCCGACGTCGCCGATGCCGGGGTGACCAGCATACCGTTTAATCTGGTCATGATGAATTTCGATAACCTCGTCAAGTCCCAGAAAAACAGGCTCCATCAATGTGCGAGCCTCTTCAGGGCACGCCCATACCTGGCATTCGTTTTTTCAAGCGCATCATTAAACTTGCGTCTCCGTTTCTCATCCCTTACCGGCGCGATCAGCAGCAATGAACCGTCTGTCGAAATCTCCAGCAGCGTCTCGGCGTCTATGTTCAGCAGTTCAATCACACCCTTGTCTAAAACAAGTGCCAGGCTGTTGCCGTGTCTGGTAAGTTTTTTAAGCATGATTCCTGCTCCCTTGAAGTTAATACTTTGTTATAACATTGTATTAACCTGGTGCAATATTGTCAATTTGCATGGGGGTGGGGGTGGATTATTCCTTCCAGGCACGGTACCGCGGGTTCGAATCCCGTCTCCCGCTCCACAAAGCTTCAAAATCTGTGCCCGTCGGGCAAGCATAACCTACAAAGATTTACCGCGGGCGCTGACAGGCCAGACCACTTCGACCTTCTCATTGCGCACGCCAACGTACCAGTCGTGGACATTGCAGGTCGGGTCGCAATGGCCGGGTACCAGGCGCAGTTTATCGCCGACCTTCAGCGCCCCGTTTGGATCTATGAGCACGCCATGCTCATCCGCCGCTCCCAGGTACGTCAAGTCCGTACGGCCGAAGACAACCGGCAAACCCGAGTCCATCGACTGCACCTTAAGCCCTGCGTCGCAGATCGCCACGTTCAGTTTTTTATGACTGATTATCATTGTCAATATGAATAATGCATTCTCCCACTCCCCCTGGTCGATGCGCCTGCCGTCCCTGTCGAGGTCGAGTCCATAGTCGCAATCCATGAAGGCATAGGAGCCGCACTGCAGCTCGTTGTAGACCCCGGAATTGCCCTCGAAATAGTAGGTGCCGCTGCCGGCGCCGCCGACGATGTCGCACGTCAGTCCCTCTTTCTTCAGCGCTTCCACAGCATCCCGCACTATAGCAACTGCGACATCAACCAGCGCCTTGCGGTCTTCGTACTTGCGGACGTGCTGTGCAATGCCCTGATAGGCCTGGATGCCGGAGAATTTCAGCCCGGGCGCCATATCAATAGTCTTGGCAAGCTCCACCACCTCGGGGATGGTCGACACGCCTGCCAGACTGGTGCCGCAATCAATTTCCACCAGGCATTCGAGCTTTGTGCCATGTTTCCGCACCGCCGCAGAGAGTTCGGCCACGTTGGCCACATCGTCCACGATGACTATGGTGCGCGTGCCGAATTTCGGAATGCGGGCCAGGCGATCGATTTTGGCGGGGTCACGAATTTCATTCGTCACCAGGATGTCCTTAATCCCACCGCGAGCGAAGACCTCGGCCTCGGCCACTTTCTGACAACAGACACCGCAAGCATTCCCGAGCTTCTCCTGCAGTTTCGCCACGTCTACCGATCGATGCATCTTGCCATGCACCCTGTGGCGCATACCCATTCCCTTCATCAGCCTGCCCATTTTCACTATGTTGCGTTCGAGCGCGTCAAGGTCGAGGATCAGGCAGGGTGTTTGGATTTCGGCGGCAGGCATACCCGGAAGAGCGGGCACGTCGTAACCGACTTCGAGTCCTTTGAGTTTATTCGATTTATTCATCTATCTCCCCTCTATATAAACGACGGACAATTTTACTATCTTAAAAGGAAAATTTCATTTCAACCGGATTTTAGTCCAACCTGCCGTAGAATTACACCAATGAAAATTACCGGAGCAATTACTATTTACTTGCGCCACAGGCAAGTATGCTAAAATTACGCGGGTAAAGTGATGGGAGTGCTGAAAACACCGGCAACCTGACTACTTGCATTTTCAGGCCGTTTTTCCGGACTTTCACGATCAAATATTATAAGTAAGCAGGGAGGTGTTACCGTGAAAATATTGATGCGTACTTGTATAGCAGTTATCCTCATACTTATTTTATTGATCGCCGGCGGGTACTTTTTCGTCAAATCAACTTTGCCCGATTACACAGGAAGCTATACAGTTACGGGTATCGAAGGAAAGATCGAGATTATCAGAGATACTCATGGGATACCGCATATATTTGCCGGCACTAAAAAAGACCTTGTCTTCGGCCTCGGTTATTCAATGGCACAGGATAGACTCTGGCAAATGGATATCCTGCGCAGGGTTTCGCTCGGCCGTTTGTCCGAACTTTTCGGTGAAATCGCCCTGGATGCAGACAGGTACTCAAGAGTCCTGGGCTTTGGACGCGGCGCGGAGATAGTGCAAGATAATCTTACAGTAGCGGAAAAAGAGTATTTCGAAGCATTCCTCAGCGGCATCAACCTCTATATAAAAACCAATGAAAACGAGTTGCCCGTGGAATTCCGTGCGCTGGGATACAAACCCGAGCTATTTACGATACGGGACATGCTGGCCGTTACGGTATATCAGTCCTTTCTCAACAGCCATAACTGGAAATTTGAACTCTCGCGCTCCTCGGCCAAAACTCTTCTTGGCGACACAAGGGGAAAGGAATTGTTTCCTTCTCTTACGTATCGTGGGCCTTACATGACTCTCCCCGGTGAGCATGCCGACCTGGAAGGAATCCCCCAGGTAAAGGAAGATTCCAGCGGCGCCGTAAGCGCAGATTTTAAAGTGAATCCTTTCATGGTTGCGGAAGTGCTGAAGGCCGATTCGCTTCTGGCGGAATTCAGCGGGCTTACAAGCACAACGGTCCACAGCAACTGTTGGGCCGTTTCGGGCAAGTATACGAAATCGGGAAAGCCGATACTGGCGAATGACTATCACATGCCTTTACTCCTCCCGTCCCTGTGGTATGAGGCTCACCTGAGCGGGGGCGGTATCGATGTGACGGGCATAACACTCCCCGGCCTTCCAGCGATTGTCGCCGGGCACAACCGCTACATCGCCTGGGGAGCTACCACCACGGGAGCGGATACCCAGGATATCTACGTCGAGAAAGTCAATCCCCTGAACAGCAGTGAATACCTGTACAAAGAAAAATACGAACCCTTCGATGTCGTTCCCGAAAGGATTTACTATAAAGCGGGGGATGAAAAGAAATATGTCGATGAGAAGGTCCTCGTCAGCAGGCACGGCCCCATAATCAACTCCATAATAAAAGGTCCCGGGAAAGACGGTCCGCCGCTGGCCCTCAGCAAAGTAGACGGGGCGATGGACGGGTTGATCACTTTCTCAATGGATATCATGGAGGCGAAAGACTGGGCGGATTTTAAAGGGGCACTCTCTCACTATAATGCGTTTACATGGAATTGGGTATATGCCGACAGGGATGGCAACATCGGATTCAGGGTAAGCGGAATGATCCCGGTCAGGACAAAAAGCACCGGCCTTGAACCAGTTCCGGGCTGGGATGGTGAGCATGAGTGGCAAGGAGTGATCCCGTTTGACGACCTTCCCGAGTTGTACAATCCCGAGGCAGGGTACATCGTCACCGCCAATAACGAAATATCGGACGGGCGATATCCGTACCGGATCCAGTCAAGCGCCTTTGTCCTTCCCTACCGGGCTATGAGGATAGAAGAGCTGATAAAATCCTATGGACCTGCAACTTATGAGAAGATGAGGGACATCCGGGCCGATACTAATTCAGGGCTCGGCCTTGCCATCGATAAGCTTGTTATTGATGCTGTTACAAGGCTCCAGGTCAAAGACGGGCGGACATTAGAGCTTGTACGCTATCTCAAACAATGGGATGGGTCTGCCGATGTTAAGAGCGTGGGCATGACCATAGTCTACGAGGTATTCGCCCGGGCGATGGATAACCTGTTCGGAAACAAGCTGGATAAACAGCTATACCAGGATTTTACCAACCAGATGTACTACTCTTCGGGGGTTTGCCTGCTTATGCTGAGTGATGGTTCTTATACCTCCTGGTATGATGACCCGTCAACCCAAACAGTCGAGAACAGGGATGAGCTCCTGCTGAAAAGCCTTACGGACGCCGACAGGGAGCTCACTGCCTACTTTGGCAGCGACATCTCGAAATGGCAGTGGGGAAAAGTACATACATATACGTTCAAACATGCACTTGGCTCCGTCGCCCCCTTCAAGTGGCTCTGGAATATCGGCCCGTTTCCATTTCCCGGTGACATCTCGACGGTGAGGCCGGGCTTCTTTTTTGATATATCCAATAAACCTTATGAGGTAACGGAGGGCTCGTCTATGAGCCACGTTATTGACTTCGGTGATTTCGACAATGCTGAGTTCGTAATCAGCACCGGGGAATCAGAGAGGTGGCTTTCTCCGCACTACGACGACCAGACACAAATATGGATGGACTTGCAATGCATTCCGATGTGGATGGACAGGCAGGTCATCGAAAAGAATATGCAGGCAAAACTGGTATTTGAGGCTCCGACGGAGTAAATAATCAAGGAGGAAATATGACCATGCCGGGAAAAATTTGGAGGGACAGCCACGGCGTATGCCACGTTGATGGTAAAGACAGGGAAGAGGTCTTCGAACTGATGGGTTATGCGCATGGAAGAGACAGGGGAATGCAGATGCTTTTGATGCGTATTCTCGGCCAGGGTCGAACATCCGAACTCCTCGATTCGAGTGATGAAATGCTCGAAATCGACAGGTTTTTCAGGAGAATGAACTGGGCCGGCTCTACATCTCTGGAAGTCGATAAATTTTCTGCGGCGGCCAAGGTAATAGCAGATGCATACAACAGGGGGGTAAACAAGGCATTATCTGAAAAAATTCCGTGGGAATTCAAGCTTTTTGGTTACCGGCCCGAACAATGGCGCACTGAAGACTCCGTCCTTATCTCCAGGATGATAGGATACCTGACACTGGCGCAGTCCCAGGGTGAGATGGAAAGGCTGCTTATTGAGCTTGTCCAGGCGGGCATTGACAGGCAAAGGCTCGACGAGCTTTTCCCGGGTATACTGGGAGGGCTTGATATTGATCTCATTAAAAAGATAAAGCTCCAGGAACGGATCGTTTCTCCTGCATCCCTCTGGAATATCGCTGCGCCCGTGATGATGGCATCCAACAACTGGGCTGTATCCGGACATAAAACAGCCTCAGGCAAGCCGATCCTGGCAAATGACCCTCACCTGGAAGTAAACAGGCTACCCAATGTCTGGTATGAAATGGTGCTGAAAACAAAAGAGCGGTATGCCATGGGCGGGACCATGCCGGGCGTGCCGGCCATACTTGTAGGCAGGAACCCCGATCTTGCTTGGAGCGCCACCTATACCTTTATGGACAGTACCGATTCATGGATTGAGCAGTGCAAAAACGGCAATTATCTGCGCCAGCCGGAAAAGTGGCTGAAGTTCAGCGAAAGAGCAGAGACAATCAAGAGGAAGAAAAAAGACCCTGTCACTGCAGTCTTTTATGAAAACGACCACGGGGTCCTCGAAGGCGACCCTTACGATGAGGGCTACTATATAGCAACGGCATGGGCGCCTTCCCTATCGGGCGCTGTCACCTTTAACAATTTCGCGAAAATGTGGGATGCAAAGGATGTTAAAGAAGGCATGGATATCCTCGGATACGTGGAGTCAACATGGAATTTTGTTTTAGCGGATACACAGGGGAATATAGGGTATCAGATGTCAGGCCTTATGCCCAAAAGACGTCAAGGGATCAGCGGATTTGTACCGCTGCCCGGCTGGGAGGCCGCAAACAACTGGCAGGGCTTTGAGAAACCGGAGGACCTGCCGAGATGCTATAACCCGCAAAGCGGCTATTTTGTCACATCCAACCAGAACCTTAACGAATTTGGAAAGGTCGACCCGATCAATGCCGGGATGGGTTCCTACCGTTCAGACAGGATCGGCAGGCTGCTTTCGGAAAACAACAAGATCGACTGTGAGCACATGTATAAAATACAACACGATGTGTTTTCAACCCAGGCTGAATCCTTCATGAAGATCCTTGCCCCCCTTCTAAACGGCACCGGAAAGGCAAAAAAACTTAAAGGCTGGGACCTTGAATATTCAGCAGATTCGGAAGGAGCCTTTATCTTTGACCGGTTTATCAAGGAGCTTTACAGGCTGGTTTTCGGGGAAAACGGGTTCGGCAGTGAGGCCGCCTGTTACCTTGATGCACACACCGGGATATTCAACGACTTTTACATAAATTTTGACCGTATACTCCTTTCTGAGGATTCGCTCTGGTTTGGCGGAAAGAGAAGAGCGGACCTCTATTTGCAGGCTGCGGAAAATGCCCTGAAAGAGCCTCCGCGGAAATGGGGTGATGCGAGGAAATTAGTACTTACGAATATCCTTTTTAACGGTAAGCTCCCACGGTTTCTCGGATTTGACCGCGGTCCAATCACCGTAATCGGCAGCCTGGCAACGCCACACCAGGGTCAGATATTTCAAAGCGCCGGAAGGCAGACAAGCTTCGCCCCGTCATTCAGAATGGTGACAGATCTTTCTACGGATGACATTTACACCAATATGTCGGGAGGGCCATCGGACCGCAGGTTCTCAAAATGGTATTGCTCGGACCTGGATAACTGGATGACAGGCAAATACAAAAAGATCGGTATCGATCCCGGACAGGAAAAAATTCCGTTTTAATCATTGACCCCCTCCCCGCAAACCGGGGCGGAAACAATGCGATCTTTTCACAGTGTCGCGGGTTCGAATCCCGTCTTACGCTGCATTCAGCTTCAAAATCTGCCCGGAGCGGCAGATATATTTACTTCGGGACTTCGCTCAGTTTTATGCCGAGTGCCCTGGCTACCCCTTCGCCATAGGCCTTGTCGGCCTTCATGCAGTTGCTGATATGCTTGATTTTAATTTCTTCCGGAGCAGCGCTGATATCACGGGCGGTATTTTCAAAGAGAACCTTTTGCTGCGCGGGTTTCATCAGGCGGAATAGCTTGCCCGGCTGGGTATAGTAATCGCTATCATCCTCCCGGAAATTCCAGCGGTCAGCCGCGCCTTCCAACTTGAGGGGCGGTTCGGCAAATTCCGGTTGCTGCTGCCATTCATTGTAGCTGTTGGGTTCATAACCAAGCGTATTGCCGTGGTTTCCGTCAACCCGCATGGCCCCATCGCGGTGGAAGCTGTTAACGGGACAGCGTGGAGCGTTAACGGGTATAAGGTGATGATTTACCCCCAGGCGATAGCGCTGGGCATCACCATAGGAGAACAGCCGGCCTTGAAGCATCTTGTCGGGTGAGAACCCGATACCCGGTACAATATTTGCCGGGTTGAAAGCTGCCTGCTCAACGTCGGCAAAATAGTTATCGGGGTTGCGGTTAAGCTCCAGCACCCCGACCTCAATTAAGGGATAATCCTTATGGTACCAGACCTTGGTCAGGTCGAATGGATTATAAGGCATCTTTGCAGCATCTTTTTCCGGCATGATCTGGAAATACATAGTCCAGCGGGGATAATCCTTTTTCGCAATACTTTCAAACAGGTCGCGCTGGTGACTTTCACGGTCTTTAGCAATAATGGCCTGTGCCTCTTGATCGGTCAGGTTACGGATGCCCTGCTGGGTTTTCAGGTGGAACTTGACCCAGTACCGCACATTTTTTGCATTGATAAGGCTGTAGGTGTGGCTGCCGAATCCATGCATGTGGCGGTAGGAATAAGGAATACCCCGGTCGCTCATGACGACGGTCACCTGGTGCAGCGCCTCCGGAAGCGAGGTGAAGAAGTCCCACTGGTTACGGGCACTCCTCATATTGGTGTGAGGGTCTCGCTTGACAGCATGATTAAGGTCGGGAAATTTCAGGGGGTCGCGCAGGAAGAATACAGGGGTATTATTGCCGACTAAATCCCAGTTGCCCTCTTCCGTATAGTATTTCATGGCGAAGCCGCGGATATCACGCTCGGCATCGGCAGCGCCCCTTTCACCCGCCACGGTAGAAAGACGAACGAAGACATCGGTCTTTTTGCCCACAGCGGAAAAAATCCTGGCCCTGGTATAACGGGTGACGTCACGGGTGACGGTAAATGTTCCGAATGCTCCCGACCCTTTGGCATGCATACGCCGCTCAGGGATAACCTCGCGGTCGAAATGCCCCAATTTTTCCAGGTACCACACGTCCTGCAAGAGTGCCGGGCCCCTGGGGCCGGCGGTCATTGTATTCTGATTATCCGGGACAGGAGCGCCGGCAGCGGTGGTCAGTTTCTTTTTCCTCTTCTTTTCCATTTACTCCATCCTCCTTTATTGTCTTGTTAAAATGAACTTCTCAGTAATTTTCAGACAGCAATTCGTAGTACGCCTGGGGGTGCTTGCAGGCCGGGCACACATCAGGCGCTTCCAAGCCTTCGTGGATATAACCACAGTTGGTGCAGTGCCACTTTACGGGAGCTTTCTTCTTGAAAACCTCGCCTCCGGCAATATTTGCGGCCAGCTTACGGTAACGCCCTTCGTGGAACTCCTCCACCTCGGCAATCTCTTTAAAGGAAGTTGCAATCTCGCTAAAACCTTCTTTTCCGGCTGTTTCTGCGAAGTCGGCATAAAGAACACTCCATTCCATCTTTTCGCCGTCCGCCGCCGCTTCAAGATTGGTCTTCGTATCGCCGATTATCCCCGCCGGGTAAGAGGCTGTGATTTCCAGATCACCGCCTGCCAGATATTTGAAGAAAACCTCGGCATGTTCCTTCTCGTTCCCGGCTGTTTCAGTGAAGATACCGGCGATCTGCTCGTAACCCTCTTTGCGGGCAACGCCGGCAAAAAAGGTGTAGCGGTTCCTTGCCTGAGATTCACCGGCGAAGGCCTTTAATAGATTCTTTTCCGTCCGTGTGCCTTTGACCGATTTGCCCATTTAATTTATCCTCCTGCGTTATTATTAAATATATAAGCCGGCTGTCAAATTAGATCCGGCATGAAGGGAACACCTGATAAAAATACTCACCCTTCCATAAATCTACATCCCATCTTCGTCTATTATATAATTTTTATACTGAGCGTTAAAAATATTTATTTATATTTTGTCATTGCCTGCGTGTTAACATATGGACTATATCCCTGAGGATAAATATATGTTTTTAAGGAGGCGCATCAACTATGGAAACACCCATCGTGAAGGTCAAGATCCTGGGTATCTCGGGAACGCCCATCAAGGACGGCAACTGCGATAAACTGGTGCAGACAGCTTTGAAAGCGGCGGCGGGAATACCGGGGGTTGAGACGGAATTCATCACGCTGGCAGACAAGAAAATCGCGGAGTGCAAGCACTGCCAGTGGTGCGTTAAAAACAAGGCGCGATGCAATATCAAGGACGATGTCCATGCCGTGCACGACAAGATGTTTGCCGCCGATGGAATCATCATGGGAGGCCCGACGTATTGCCAGGTCCTGAGCACGCAGCTCCAGAATGTTTTCTTCAGGGGTAGAGAGGAGATATTTTTCGGCCACCGCTGCGCCGGCAAGGTAGGCGGCGCACTAACAGTCGGCTGGTTCGGCGTCGGCATGGAGTTCGCCATAAAGGTCATCGAGCAGATGATGATGAGCTGGCAGATTATCCCGGTAGCCAGGGGAAGCGCCATAGTAAGCACATTCTGGAAAGGGGAGCATGTAAGATACCAGGAGGGCGGCGCGCTGGCCCACCCGGCAGGTGTCTTCGGCGCGATGGGGGTCGGGACAACCGTAGCTAAATACGCGCAGATGATGAAATATGCCAGGGATGCCGGCGTGGGGCAACCGCCCAAAGCTTAGCCTGCATAATAAGGCCGGGATTTGTATAGATACAGGGAAGGGGCGCATATGCGCCCCTTCCCTGTGCCCTCTTATGCGGCCTTTAACATCTCCCGCAGTTCCCGTTTCAATATCTTGCCCACGGCGCTGGTGGGCAGGCTGTCGAAGAATACTATTATCTTCGGCACCTTGTAGGGGGCTTCGCGCTGCCGGATGAAGTCGCGTATCTTCTCCTTTTCGGCTTCGGTCTTCTCTATGCCTTCCTTGAGCACGATGGCGGAAGCCACCGTCTCGTTGCCCGGCCTGTTGGGATCGGGAACGCCCACGGAGGCGGCCAGCGCCACATCGGGATGCTCGATGATTATGTCATCAAGCTCGCGGGTGAATACCTTGTAGCCTGAGACGATGACCATATCCTTGAGGCGGTCGACGATATAGATATAGCCGTCCTCGTCCATGCGGCAGATATCGCCGGTGTAGAACCAGCCGTCCCTGAAGGCGTTGGCCGTCTCCTCCGGTTTATTGTGGTACCCTTTCATCACCTGCGGCCCGCGCACGGCCAGCTCGCCGGGCTGGCCTATGGGGACCGGCTCCCTAGTGGCCGGGTCGACGATCTTGACCTCGGTATCGCCGACGGGCAACCCGACCGAGCCGAACTTGCGACTGCCGTGGCGGGGGTTGGCCGCGATGAGGGGACAGGTCTCGGTCATGCCGTAAACCTCGCTGAACTTGTCCTTGCCCACGATGTCCTCGAACTCCTTGAGGTATTCTACGGGGAAGGGCGCCGCCCCGGCGATGCAGCCCCAGATGCCCGAGAAATCGAGCGCGCGGAACTCCGGCTTCTTCATTAGTTCGAGATAGATGGTGGGCACGGCGGTGAGCACGGTGGGCCTGTATTCCTTGATGCTCTTGATGATGAAGTCGTAATCACGCGGGTTGGGTATGGCAACCTGCGGCGTAGCCCACACCAGGCAAAACAGCCCCAGGAACAGGCCGGCCTGGTGGAAGAGCGGGAAGGGACACAGGATGCGCTCCTCCCCCTTTAGCGCATCCACGAAGTTGCCCCACTGGATCATGTGACGCACGACGTTATTATGGGTCAGCACGGCGCCCTTGGAAGGGCCCGTTGTGCCGCCGGTGTACTGCATCAGCAGCGGCTCTTCGCCTTTGACCCTGACATTCACGGCATCGGCGGGATACTCCTGCATGAGGTCGGTGAACCTGTATACCGGTACGGATGACTCCGGCAATTTGAGCGGCTGCGCAGTTGGCAGAAAATCGCTGAATCCGGTCAGCACTATGGACTTCAGCTTGACCCTGTCTAACACCTGACTGATATTGCCCCAGAAAACGTCCAGCGCCAGCAGGATTTTAGCGCCCGAGTCTTTGAGCTGGTATTCAAGCTCCCTGGGCGTCAGCAGCGGGCTGACGCCGGAGAGCACGCAGCCCGCCTTCGAGATTGCGGGAATGGCGATGTAGTAAGCCGGCAGGTTGAGGGAATATACCCCCACCACATCGCCCGGCTTCAATCCCTGCTTGATGAGGAAAGCGGCAAAACGGTTGGAGAGCGCGTCGATCTGCCTGAAGCTTATTTCTTTTCCCATGTAGTTGACCGCGGTGATATCCGGCACCTCGTTCACCGCTTCCAGGAAAAGGTCGGTGAACATCTTGTTCTCCGGGTAGTCGAAATGGGTTTTCACGTGCGGGTCGAAGGATTTCGTCCAGAATTTAGTAGCGTATGGGTCATTCGCCATGCAGCAACCTCCTCACAATTTATATCTATTTTATTTTAATAGACAGCGCCGCCGGTGATAAAAGCCGTTTTTCCCGATAATCTCAAAACCGACCTCCTGTTAAGGCTGTAATGTCAGGACCTGCTTCAGGTCCCCGGCAGAGAGGAAATGCGTCTTCACCTGTTGCCCGTCCGCCCACATCTGCGCAAGGTCGCTGTAGTACGGGCTCAGCAGCAGCCCCGACTGCCTGACCCGCCCCCAGCAACGCTACCACTGATTACTTCGTTGTCCCGGTTAACATGGCCTCCGGGGGCCGGTGGTTGGTAATTCCTGGCGCTGTGTGGCCGGATTTGATTATATTCTCTCCGCCACTGGTTAATCAACACCTCTTCATCAGCATGGCGCTGGTCCTGACCTCCCTGATACTGGCGCTGATGTATGTCTGGCGGAGGAGACAGCAGGAGTACTGACCCTTCCGCTGAAGCTGCCATTTCGCATTCCGAGGAATCTGAGGGCGAGCATGGTTATATCGTCGGCCTGGGGGGCATCGCGCACAAAAGTCTCGATATCCTCTTGTATAGCCTTGACCATTCCTGTGACATCGGCATCTTTGGCCTTTGTCAGTGCCCCTTGAAGCCTCGCTTCAGCGTACAGTTGATTGTTCATATCAGTTGCTTCCGTTACACCATCCGTATAGAGAAAAACAGTGTCACCTGGATTGAGAACCAGTCTCCGGCAGGTGAAGACCATGTCCGGCAGGGGGCCGATGACAAATCCGCGGGGTACGCTAAGATACTGGAAGCCATTCATACTGTTCCCCAACAGGGGCGGCGGATGCCCTCCATTAGAAAATATCACTTCCCCCGTCTGCGTATCGAGAATAGCGCAGAATACGGTGACGAACATGCTGGTATCGTTTTCCGGATTCAGGATATTGTTCGTTTGTGAGAGCATTTCGTCCGGTGAGGATCCTGCCATACCGGCGGTCTTGAGCAGGGCTTTGGTAATTGCCATGAAAAGGGCTGCCGGAATGCCCTTTCCACATACGTCGCCCACAATAAAACACAGCTTATCGGGCTTAACAAAGAAAAAGTCGTACAGGTCGCCACCCACTTCCCTTGCCGGTTTGATCATTGCATAAATGTCAAATTCCTGCCTGTCTGGAAACGGAGGGAAAATGCGGGGCAACATACTCATCTGTATATCAGCCGCCACCCTGAGTTCGCTTTCGATGCGCTCCCTGGCAACGGTCGTGACCTGGAGTTCCTGGATATACACTTTCAAGCTTTCGACCATATGCTGCACAGTCCTGGCCAGTTCTCCCAGCTCATCATTCCGTTTAGCCACAGGATAAATTTCGCTTGTCTGGAAATCACCTGAACCGATGGTCTTAGCCACGGCACACAGGCGTGAAACTGGAGATGTCAGCCTTTTTACCGCAAATACAGAGACGATAATGCCCGCCAGCAGTATAACAACCGCAGCCACCCCCGACCAGCGCAACAGGTCCAACGTGGCCTCTATCACTACCTGATCTGTTGCCTTTCCACCTAAAATGTTGACGAATGTATCACTGGTTCTTGAGACAAGCACTGCCGTTGTTCCCAGGATGCAGGTAGCGAGCAAGAAAGTTACTATCAGTATTACCCTGGTCTCCAGTGTAAGCAGCAGCCGGCTCATAGCTAAAAGCAGGAAGGGGACAATGACGAAAGCCAGCAATACGTTGGTCAACAGGGAGGGAAGCAACCAGCCTAAAATGGCCTCGCTGAGCGGCATACGGTGGAGTATCAGGCTGCTGATGAGGGTGCCTGTAGCCAGGCCCAACAGGTTGGCAACCAGAATAGACAGCAGGACTGCACCGAACTGTCCAACAGTCCGGATGACCCTGATGCCCATCAGGTAAAGGATGCCGGGTACAGCCCCGATTAGCCCGTTACCGATAGACCAGTCCCAGTACTGTAGCCCAAACCCGGATAAAAAATCTCCGAATACATTACCTGCAAATCCGGTGACGAATCCTGTTAAAGGGCCGAAGGCCAGCCCCATGGTTATCGGTACGGCAACCTGGGGCCGCAGGCTGACTAACGGCGCTCCAGGTAGAGTAAGACTGCTGCATGCCCAGTTTAATAAGCCATAGAGAACGGCTGCTCCCAGGCCCATCATCAGCCGGGATGATATGGTTTTACCTGCCAATATGTCGGCTACCATTACCGCGGACCGGGATGCCGTCTTCAGCTACATTTTATATTTAGAACCAGCGGAAATACTGTGCCAGCAGGAGGATGCCCTGGATGATGAAAACAACCGCCACCAGAGCGTTGAGCACTCCCGGGTTCACCATCACTATAATGCCGAAGATCAGTGTGATGGCGCCTACGATGAGAGGCAGCCCCAGGGCAAAACCTGAGGCGATTACCTGTCCCAATCCCAGGATGATCAGGTACACCCCCACCACGTAGTTCAGTATGCGCGGCACGATCAGTACCAGGATACCGGCGGCCAGCGCCAGTATGCCCCACAGCCAGCTGCCGGCGAAAATCCAGCCAAGCCCGCTGAGAATCAGGGCGATGCCGATCAGGTAGTTGATGATGCGGGGGAATATCAGGATGACAATGCCGGTAACGAGAAGGATAATCCCCAGGGCGGGACCCCCGGCGGGTAAGCCCAGTGTAAGCCAGGACATCTTGCACCTCCTTATTTTTACATCAACATAACGGCCCGGTGACTGCGGCCGGCTAAGGCGCCGTATATCTGATAATCAGCTTTGCGTCGTCGAAACAGATCATGTCGCTCGTGCCATCCCAGTTTGTCGATGTGAAGAACTGGATCCTGAACTGGCAACGCTCCTGTCCCGACTGTACCAGGTCCTGCACCACGGGCTGCCCGGCAGATGAGTTCTTCACATCCACGCGCCAGGGGGAAAGAGGAAAGTCGGTTATATTTCCCCCGCTTACCTGCGTGGCCGTCCTGTTATAAGACAATGTATCAAGGTCAGCCAGTTTACCATATTGAAGA
>Ga0268277_1000385_pt1 | contig 36738 bp, 45 predicted proteins | sample saktaG_5_FD_190132 | JGI IMG/M metagenome (GOLD analysis project Ga0268277, IMG submission 190132) | Saline water microbial communities from Sakinaw Lake, British Columbia, Canada - sak_2010_1_5_50m | ecosystem: Environmental > Aquatic > Non-marine Saline and Alkaline > Saline ... | reverse complement strand
ATTATTCTTGCCAAATCCTAATTTTATTAATTTTTTTCTAATTTTAAAATCATTATCCTGAACAATCTTACTAATAACATTTTTTTTCTTACTTATTTTTTCCATCTTTTTTTCCAAACCTAAAACAACATCTTCAGATGTTCTTAATAATTCAGCCAATTTTTTTGCTTCTAAATTCATATCTTTAGTAACCTTCTAATTGAAAAGTACCGCCTTGTTCTAATCTCGCCGTTATTCTAAAATAGCAACAACCCTTTGGGCTTGGACAATTCCCTTGATTACAATCCGGTTCATAATCATAAAAATAACTATTATCATTCAAAGGATCAATCGGAAGATTTTGGATATATCCTCCTCCCACTAAAGCAGTATAAATTCCACTACTTCCTGACTAACTACTTTCCCCGCAAGGACATGCAGTACCACAACTACCAACACTACTATCGCACCAATTTTCTCCAGGATAAACATCATTCTCATCATAATACAACTGTAAGGCTAATTGAATCTGATGTAAATTACCTTTTCTATTTGCATCTCTCGCTTTCTCTCTAGCCGCATTCAAACTAACTAAAACAATACTGGCTAAAAGACTAATAATAAAAATAACAACAAGTAATTCAATTAAGGTAAAGCCATTTTGCTTTTTTCATATTAATAACAACAATTAATAACTTCTTCTCGATTAGTCACTCTAAAAACAACATCATCACTACTATTTCTTATCCCATCTGAACCCGCTGAACCAACATTAGAATCACCACAATTTGAATTACATGCATTATCGTCATAATAAAAATGATTATGCCATGGATCTTGAGAAATTGCTCGATTTAAATATGGTCCGTACCAGCCAGATCCATCATTATTGAGTAAAGCATTTATTACTGTGTCCCAAGAACCCTGACAATTTGGATAACAACAAGCTGGACAAGAATCTCCGCGCGGAGGTAGTTCTCCAACATCTATTTCATACATCTTCATAGCTTTAACAATATGACTTAGATCCGCTCTAACTCGAGCATATTTCGCTTTCTCCCTGGCCGCATTTAAACTAACTAAAACAATCGTAGACAATAATCCGATGATAGAAATAACAACTAGAAGTTCGATCAAAGTAAAGCCATTTTGCTTTTTCATGTTATAAATTAGTTTTTAATTATCAAAAATCATTAAGCAATTCTTCTTCATAGATGGATTCATTATAAGATTGATCATCATATGAGGTGCCTCCAGATCCAAATATTAAAACAAGTGAAATAATAATAGCTAAAGCGATAATTCCAAGAAGAACAAAATTAGCTTGTCTTTCATCCTTTACAAGGCCACCTGAATGTTTTATAACCCATTGAACCATTTTGGGTGTATCGGGGAAAAAATATTGTTCTTCTTGATCATTAAATGGCATATATTTATTTTATTAATTAATTTTTTCTTTTTTTATTTCGACTTTTTCCCAAGGACCCCATTCGCCTTTTTTTAATAATCCATTAATTGCTCCAATTTTTTGCAAGACAGCCGTAGCATTAGCAGTAGCTAATTGGATTGCGTAAACAATATCATTTTTTTCAATATAACCAGCCAAGAAAGCCGATGAAAAAGCGTCACCTGCTCCGGTTCTGTCAACTAAACCAGATTCAGGAATGCCAGCAGAATAGTGATATTTTCCGTCTGAAACTCTTACTCCTTCAGGCCCTTTAGTCATTACGGCAATTCCCTTAACCAATTCATCTAATTTCTTAAAAATTTCTTCTTCTTTATTAAAATCTATTTGAGTTAAAAGAGATGCTTCTTCTTGATTAACAATCAATACATCTATTTTGTCTAATAAAGAACGCGTTCTTTCTAATCCCTCGCCTAATTGGCTTTGACCAACCGGACTAGCAGCTATCTTTATTTTATTCTTAACAGCAAAATCAAATAAAGAATCTAAAAATTTATACGCATTACCTGATAAAGAACCAGCATAAATCCATTTTGTCTTAATTTTATCAAATGGAATATCTTGTTCAGTCATTTCATGACAAGCTCCTAATTTTTTTAAAATACTTCGGCCTATTCCGGGTAAAGAAAGAATCACTGAAAGAGCAGTTGGATATTTATCTGTTTCAATTAATAAATCAGTTGAAACACTATGAAACAAAAGCTCGTCTTTAATTATTTGTCCTGGATAATCTTTTCCAATTAAGCCCAGATAAGCTGTTTTCAAATCTTGACGGGCAAAAGTTACAGCTGCGTTAGTTCCGCAGCCGCCCATAGCAAAACTAACATTATCAACTTTCATTTTTGAGCCTAGAGGAACACAAAGCCCTTTTTTTGTTATAAATTTTTCGCTTTCAACTACTTGCAATTTTTTACTGCTCATAAAAATATCTTGAGTAGCTGAACCAAAAGTTATAATATCATATTTCATTTATTTTCTCTTAATAACTTTTTTAACCGCCTCTTTTATATTAACAGCTATTAAACCAAATTCTTTCATTAATTCATCTGTCTCGCCTGATTCACCAAACCTATCCTGAACCCCAATCATTTCTATAGGAGTTGGCTGGTTTTTGCCTAAAACCTCTGCCACCGCAGAACCCATACCGCCCATTATCTGATGATCTTCAGCCGTAACAACAGCGCCGGTTTTTTTAGCTGTTTCAATTATTGTCTTCTCATCAATTGGCTTAATAGTATGATTATTAACTACTTCAACTGAAATTCCTTCTTTTTCTAATTCATTAGCGGCTAACAAGGCCTCATGCACTGTTGGCCCACAAGCGATTATTGAAGCATCTTTCCCTTCTCTAAAAACTTTGGCCTTACCAATTTCAAAAGGAGTTTTATTAGTAGTAAAGACAGGCGTAGCTTCTCTTGCAAACCTTAAATAAACAGGCCCCTGCATCTCTCCAGCCGCAATTGTGGCCTTTTGCGTTTCAATCATATCGCAAGGCGCCAAAACCGTTATATTCGGCAAACAACGAGTTATAGCAATATCTTCTAATCCTTGATGAGTAGCTCCATCAGCGCCTACAGAAACTCCTGCGTGAGCTCCAGTAAATTTAACATTAACTTTATTATAAGCCACGCTAATGCGAATTTGATCCCAGTTGCGTCCAGGACAAAAAACTGAATAAGTAGAAGCGAAAGGAACTTTTCCCGATAAAGCTAATCCTACAGCAACACATATCATATTCTGTTCAGCTATGCCTACCTGGATAAATCTATCTGGAAATTCTTTCTTAAACCAGTCGCATCGCGTTGAACCAGTTAAATCAGCTCCTAAAACTACTATATTTTCATTTTTTTTACCTAGTTCTACTAACCCATAACCATAACCATCCCGAGTTGGCTTTTGTTCTAATTTTTCTTTGTTGTACAAATCTTTTGATAAATTCATAATTTTATTTATGTTCACTTTTAATTTTTCCATCTAAAGTTCTTAAACAATCAAGAGCTTTCTCAGCTTCTTCAGCGCAAGGCGCCTTACCGTGCCAAGAATATTCCCATTCTATAAAATCAACTCCCTTGCCAGGAATAGTATGAGCGATTATTAAAGTTGGTTTTTCAAAAATCGCTTTTGACTTATTGCAGGCATCAATAATTTCTTCTATATTATGTCCGTCAACATCCAAAACATGCCAGTTAAACGCCTCATATTTTTCCCTTAATGGTTCCAAGGGCATAACATCTTCTGTATATCCGTCAATTTGGATATTATTACGGTCCATAATCTGTGTAATATTAAATAATTTGTTTTTTCCGGCAAACATTGCCGCTTCCCACATTTGACCTTCATCATGTTCTCCATCGCTGGTTAAGGCCCAAACCCAATTATCTTTTTTATCCAGTTTATTAAAAGAATAAGCCATTCCGCAAGCAATAGACAAACCTTGTCCAAGAGAACCGCCTGATGTTTCAATACCAGGAAGTTTAAAACGATCAGGATGTCCTTGTAGATTAGAGCCAAGCTTTCTTAATGTTTTTAACTCTTTAATTGAAAAATATCCAGCATGAGCCATTGTTGCGTACCAAACTGGACAAATGTGCGCGTTAGAAAGAACTACTCTGTCTCTTTCCTCCCAATCTAATTTTTTAGAATCATACTTCATAATATCACCGAAATAAAGGGCGGTAAAAACATCAGCCATACCTAAAGAACCAGCTGAATGCCCTGATTTCGCTTCTAAGAGCATTTTAACGACATCCTTCCTTATCTCATTGGCTTTTTTTTCTAATTCTTTTATATTCATATATTTATATTTTTTAATTCTCTTATTGTTTCTTCAATATTATTGCTTTTAAAAATAGCGCTTCCAACAGCTAAAATATTGACGCCAGCCTTGATAACTTCTGGCGCAGTTTTCAAATTAATTCCACCATCTACTTCTAAGTTAACACTTTTATATTTCTCCCGTAACTGCTTAATTTTATCCACGGATTCATTTAAAAATCTCTGTTCGCCAAAGCCAGGATTAACTGTCATTATTAAAATCAAATCAAGCTGGTTAATAAAATCATCTAATATATTTATGGAAGTTTCAGGATTTAAAGCAATACCAGTTTCCAGTCTAGCTTCTTTAATTTTTCTTAATATCTCTTCATGCTTATCTGTTGCTTCGTAATGAAAAATAATTCTTTTAACTCCTGAATTAATCCAATCATCAATAACTTCTTCTGGATCATCAATCATAAGATGCACTTCCAAATTTAGATTAGTTTCTAAATCTTTTAAATTATAAGGGCTATTCCACGTTTTATTATTGACAAACTTTCCATCCATAACATCAAGCTGCGCCCACTCAACATAAGGTTCAATTTTTTTTATCTTTTCATTAAGTTCCTGAAAATTTTTTGCAATAATAGCTGGAATAATTTGAATCATTTTATCTCCTTAATTTTTTCTAATCTCCTGACATGCCTTTCATCATCACTAAAATCTGTTTCTAGCCAAATTCTGACAATTTTCTTGGCAGTTTCTAGATCTATTATTTTACTTCCCAAACAAAGCACATTTGCATTATTATGCTCTCGCGACTGCAAGGCGGTAAAATCATCCCAGCAAACAGCGGCCCTAATTCCCTTTACTTTGTTAGCTGCCATAGCCATGCCAAATCCAGTAGCGCAAATTAAGATTCCTTTTCCATCAGTTTCAACTACTTTTTCAGCTAGTTTCAAGGCAAAATCAGGGTAATCATCCTCAAGATCAAGCTTTTTATTGCCTAAATCATCAGATTCATAACCTAATTTCTCAAGATATTTCTTGAGTTCTTCTTTAAGATAAAATCCAGCATGATCAGCGCCTAAATAAATCATAGTCTTATTATATTCTCTTTCCTATAAATTCAGCGAATTCAGCTAAACGGCAACCGTAAGCCCATTCATTATCATACCAAGCTAAAACCTTAATTAAATTCTTTCCCTGAACCATAGTTGAAGCCATATCTACAATAGAAGAAAAGGAATTCCCCTTGTAATCAATAGAAACTAATAAAGCATCTTCTATTCCTAAAATTCCGTTTAATTTTTTCTGAGAAGACGCTTTTTTAAAAATATAATTAATATCTTCTACAGTTGTTTCTTTTTTAACTTTAGCCACAAAATCAACTAAAGAAACTATTGAAGTAGGCACTCTAATAGCTAATCCGTGTATTTTTCCTTTGAGCTCTGGAATAGCTTTAGTTACAGCAATAGCCGCTCCTGTAGTAGTAGGTATCATTGATAATCCTGCTGAACGGGCGCGACGTAAATCTTGATGAGGAGCATCAAGTAAACGCTGGTCATTAGTATAGCTGTGTATGGTTGTCATTAAGCCGCTTTCTATTTCAAAATTTTCGTGAATAATTTTAGCTACCGGCGCAAGGCAATTAGTTGTGCACGAACACATAGAAACAATATTATCTTTTTCTGAATTATATTTTTCTTCATTAACCCCTAGGACGAAATGAGGTATTTCGGGACTTTTAGATGGAGCTGAAATTATTACTTTTTTAGCTCCTGCTTCTAGATGTTTTTTAGCTCCTTCAAAATCAGTAAAGTGCCCCGTACATTCAAGAACAACATCAATTTCCAAATCCTTCCAAGGAAGATTTAACGGATCTTTTTCGGTTAAGCACTTTATTTTATTGCCATCTATTGTTAAAAATTCATCATCTGACTTAATTGTCTTATTATATATTCCATAAGATGAATCATATTTCAAAAGATGAGCTAGTGTCTGATTGTCAGTTAAATCATTAATAGCCACTACTTTTATATCATCAGAATTATTTAATATTTTTTTGAAAGAAGCGCGACCGATCCGGCCAAAGCCATTAATAGCTATTTTTATTGACATAATTTTTTATTTTTAATTTACTCCTTAATTCCTAAAATTTGATTTATTTTAACTTTATCAAATCCTATAATAATTTCTCCATTTATCTCTGAAACAGGCACACCCATCTGGCCTGACTTTTCAATCATTTCTTTTGCTGCTTCTTTGTTTTCGGCAACATTAATATCTTCGTATTTGAATCCTTTTTCTTTTAAATATTCCTTAAGCGTAACGCAATAAGGACAACTTGAAGTACTAAAAATACGGATTTTTATTTCTTCTGTCATAATATTTCCTTTCTTATTTTAATTTTTTTTATATAATCATAAGCATTTAATGCCGCTTTTGCCCCCTCGCCAGCTGCAATCACAATCTGCTTATGAGAAATATCTGTTACATCCCCAGCCGCAAAAATATTTGGCTGGGAAGTCCTATTTTTAGAATCTATTTTTATCTCACCTTGTCTATTTAATTTTACCACATTTTTTACTAAAGAGAAATTAGCGCTTGAACCAATAGCTACAAAAATTCCTTGAACATCTATTTCTTTCATTTTATTAGAAATTTTATCTTGATAAATAAGACCTTCTATAAATTTATCTCCTTTAAACTCTTTTACTAAAGCGTTAATTATAACTTTAATTTTAGAAATCTTTTTAATTTTTTCTTGAAGATATTCATTAGCTTTTAATTTTGGACCACGTACTAAAATATATATCTTAGAAACATAAGTAGATAATTCTAGAGCTATCTCTAACCCAGCATTAGATCCGCCAACGACAACTACTTCTTTATCTCGAAATAAAGGAGCATCGCAAGTTGCGCAATAACTAATTCCCTTTCCAATAAATTTTTCTTCATTAGATATATTTAGTTTTTTAGGAACTCTTCCAGTTGCTATAATAACCACCTTTGCTTTAAAATCTCCTTTTTCACTCCTGACCTTGATTGTCTTACCTTTTTTTTCAATTTTAATTTCTTTAATATCAAGGTCTTCTTTAATATCAAGAGTATTTTTTTTCAGATGACTAACAAACTTATTTGATAAATCCATACCTAAGATTGAATCAAATCCAGGATAATTCTCAATCAAAGAAGCATAACTCATCTGACCTCCCCAATTTCTATTTATTAAAAGCGTTTTTAATTTTTTTCTTGAGGCATAAATACCAGCAGATACTGCAGCTGGTCCGCCGCCAATAATAATCAAATCGTACATAATAATTAAGTAAGATTAGCCAATTGAATGCTTTCTTGAGTATATTTTTTTAAATTATTTACCTGAAGATTATTTAAAATCTCGCAGGCAAATCCCCAATGAAATGAAATCAATTGATTAACTTGTGGTTTCTTTATAAATCCTGAATTATTTATTTGATACAAAACTTTATAATTAATTAATAAACCTAGTTTTAATTTATTATTTTCAAACACTAACGGATTATATTCTACTTCTAAATTTGTTATATTAACTTTTTTTATTCTTCCCCAGCTAATCTTGCAAAGATCCATGCTGTTTAAAGTATGCATCATATCAATATTGCCCGTCCGTTTTAAAACGTTTAAAACATGAAAATTATGATGTGGTTTAGCATTTAAAGAAATTTTATTAACAACTTTTTTAAAAAGTTTTTTATTTAATTTCTTTTTTAGTTGCTGTTCATCGGCCAAATGATTATATAATCTGGATTTATCAATATTTTCCAAAAGCTGATTGCCAATCCAATAAGCTTCAATAACCCTCTCATCAAAAGGATCTTTAATTTGATTAAAATGAGCAATAAATTTTAAATATGGATACAAAACCTGAAATTCTTTTAAAATTAAATTTAGGCCATCATCAATTTCTTCTGTATGACAATAATGTAAAATATCTTTATTCTTATCTGGACCGCAAAATTCAAGCTTATTGGGCATAAAAGCATAGCGAGCGCATCTTAAAACCCCTTGAGAATTAAACATTACTTTTAATAATTTCTCTTTGAATATTTGATCTATATATTAAGAATATAGACAAAACAATTAAAACTATGCCAATTGACTGAATTAATAATATACCTTCATTTAAAACAATCGAAGAAAGCAAAATTGTAATAGGACTAGCTAATAATAAGATAGTGGCAGCCACTGAAACTTTAACATATTTTAAACCGGTGTACCAAGTTACAACATAACCAAAAAGAAAAACTGAAGTTATTGTTACCCAACCTAACTGTTCTAAATTTAAAGATAAAGCTAAATGAGCCTGACCTGTAATTAACCAAAAAATGAAAATAAAGATGGAACCAAAAAACATTCTTCCGCAAATAACTATTCTTGAAGGCAATTCTTTAAGTAGGTGTTTACTTAAAATATTTTCGCCAGCCCAAAATAATGTGGCTAAAAGAATAAGAAAATCTCCCCAACCAAACTGATAAGGAATTATTCTTAATAAGAGGATATTGCCTATAAGAAGCACTAATCCGCCAATTAGAAATTCTCTATTTATCTTCTCTTTCAAAAAAACAATTGCTAAAACAGCTACATAGATAAACATTGTTTTATGAATAAAAGCAGCTTGTATTGGCGTGGTCATCGAAAGGCCTTTAAAATATAAAAGAAAAGGAATTGAACCACCAATCAAACCAATCCCCAAAAGAATTATCCATTGAATTTTTTTCAGACACTTTAAAATTTTCCAATCCTTAAACATTAAAAGCCAGCTAATAACTAGTATCGCAACAATAATATTTTTTAAACCAGTAAAAATATACGGATTAATAATACTAACGCCAAATTTACTAATGAAGATAACTGCTCCGGAAATAAAAGCAGTGCCTAAAATCAATAACATTCCTTTGTTTTTATTCATAATTGTAGTATAATTATTTTATATGTGTTTAGCAACTCCAAGTAAAGTTATTAAAATAGAAAAAGAATACGCAACCGTCAAATCCGGAGATCATTATCATGAAGCTAATTTAAGCTTACTTAAAAATGTTAAAATTGGTGACTATCTTTTAATTCATGATCATCTCGCAATTAACAAAGTTCCTAAAACTGAAGCTAAAAAAATCCTAAAAATCATCAATGAACTGAGCAAGTAATACACGGATCATAAGCGCGTACCAACATAACTAGTAATTGTTCCAATTCTTTTTTGGAGCAGTTTTTTGTTTGTTCCAATAATACCTGTGAACTTTTTTCAATTGAAGTCAAATTCTGGACTGTTGGAGTGATAATATTAGCATAAGTTATAATATTATTTTTATCTAGACAAATTTCATGATAAAGTCCTCCGCGCGGAGCTTCCGTTGCACCAATCCCCTTAAGAGAAGGATTTCTACTTGGTTTGATTATTTCTTTGCTTATTTTGTTGTCCAATAATTTTTTAATTATTTCCTGCGCTTTCTGATGATAGATTAAAATTTCAATTGCTTGCGCAAGATTATTATAAAAAGGATTTTCAAAATCTATTTTATATTTTTTATCATAATTTCCATAAATTGCCAATCGCGCTAAAGAACCAACAAACATTTCTTCTCCCCTATATTTCCCAAATTTGGCTGTAGAATAATCCCTAACTTCTTCTTCAATCGTCTCCTTATAACTACCAATAGACGATTCTTTTCTGCCTTTAATATTATTTGAAGAGACAGCTATAATTTTACCATTATCCTGCGCTGCTAATTGCAATTCAACCTTTAATTTAGGAAAATTAATTTTAGAAACCAATTCAAGAGTATTTTTAGCATCTTTTTCTGTTTTTTTCAGTTTGTTTAATAATTTTTCCAAAACGCTTTTAGTTGGAATTTTATGAAATCCACCTATTGTTGTTCTTGTTGGATGAACAGATCGCCCAGCTATTATTTCGGCAACTTTATCAGAGATCTCTTTTAAAGCTAAAGCGCTTTTAAATGCTTCTGGATTTTTCTGAGCTAATTCAGTGCCCCTGTCAATTCCTAAGTAATCAGGCAAAGATAAAAAGAAAAGATGCAAGGCATGGCTTTGAATCATTTGTCCGCATTGCATCAAGTCACGCAATAAAACAGTTGTTGAATTTACTTCAATTCCTAATGCATTCTCTATGGCAGCTAAAGAAGCTAAATTATGGGCGATTGGACAAATTCCGCAAATACGGGATGTGATCCAATGCATTTCTTCAGCAGCTCTACCGACTAGCAATCCTTCAAAAAGCCGTTCTCCTTCATGAATATTAAGCTTAACCTGATTCTTTTTCCAATCAATAGTTAAATTTCCATGTCCTTCAATTTTTGCAATAAAATCATTCATAATCTTGTTTTAAAATATGAAGTTTTAAAAAATTCTGTTTGGTTCATACTATTCTTTTTTAACTTTGTTTAAAAACATTGAAAAATATCTTTCAATTTCTTTTTTATCTGTAATTTTTTCTAAAACTTTAATTAAATTTTTCTTTTCTGGTTCTTCGCGAAATCCAAAGCATCCATAACAAGGAGAACCGCCACTAATACAGATTGCATTACAGCCTCCTTGGATGATCGGACCAAGACATGGCTTGCCATTTAACAAACGACATTCATTATTTGCCTGTTTGCATTCAAAACAAACAGAATAATTACGGTGTTTCGGTTCTTTTCCAGCTAATAAATCCTCCATAATCCGAACCAATTCATTCTCATCAATAGGACATCCATGAATTAAAAAATCAACTTTAACATAAACAGATAAAGGTAAAGCATCAATACCTCTTGGCTTATAATCATCACCATAAATCTTTTTATACCATTTTTTTCTTTGCGATTTATCTATAATTCCTGGGATTCCACCTAATGTAGCGCAACTGCCTAATCCAATTAAAATCTTTGATTCTTTCCTCAATTTCTTAAGTAAATCTATTTCATATTGAGTAATAGGAGTTCCTTCAATTAGAGAAATATCAAAAGGACCTGGTTTATTGTTTTCCTGTCCCAGCCGCCAATTAACAATGTCAATTCTTTTTTCCAAAATTAAAAGCTTCTCTTTTAATTCAATGAGCTTAACTTGACATCCTTCACAATCAGTAAAGTCATAAATTGATATTTTCGGCTTCATATTTTCTATTTATTGAGGGCAGCCCCCAAATTACTATTTGAGGGACTGCCCTCAGTTTAATTAGTCCCAGTTTTTATCTATTTCATCAAAATTAAATACTGGACCATCTTTACAAACATACTTATCTCCAGTAACACAATGTTGACATTTACCTATGCCACATTGCATTTTTCTTTCTATATTAACAAAAATCCTACGATCAGAAATTCCCAATGGCCTTAAAATCTTTTCTAAAGCATCCATCATCGGACCAGGTCCGCACATAGCGGCTACTGCATCTTTTGCGTCAATTTTTATTTCATCAATTAATTCTGAAACCATTCCTTTGTATCCTTTCCAATTTTTATCTGGCTTATCAACGGTTAATAAGATTTTTATATCTTTCCCCCATCTTTTTAAATTATCTCTCATTAATAAATCATCTGGGGTCTTAGCTCCATAAATTAAATATACTCTTCCAAACTTATCTTTATTAGAAACAATATATTCTATTAAAGCTGCAATCGGAGGAATCCCGCACCCTCCAGTAACCATCACAACATCTTTACCAGACATAAAATCTAAAGGGAAGCCGTTTCCATAAGGTCCACGCATAAAAATTTCATTACCTGACTTCAATTTATGCAAGGCCTTAGTTAATGTCCCAACTCGCCTAACGACTATATTAATATATGAATCTTGATAAGGCGAAGAAGCAATTCCAAAAGGCGCTTCTCCGTATCCAAAATGACTAACTAAAATAAACTGGCCTGGTTCAAAAACTAATTTGTTTTTATTTTTTTTAAATAAATCATCTTTTTCAAGGCGAAAAAGCTTAACATCACTAGAATGTTTTTCTATTTTAGCTATTTTAACTTTAAACGGCTTATATAAGTTTTCCATACTTTTTATAATCCTCAACTATTTCTTTTAAAACATCTCCGATATTTATTCCAGCAGGGCAATTTCTTTTGCAATTGCCGCAAGCGACACACTGCGCTTTTCCATATTCCTGATACGCTCTAACAAATTTATGATAAAACCAATTATAATATCTTTCTTTGATTGTTTTATGAAAATTATGATTTCCGGCAATTTTAGCAAATTCAGACAAAGTACAGGCATCCCACTGCCGGCAGCGAATGCATTCGCGATCATCTAAAGCAACTCGATCATTAATTGAAAAACAATGACAAAGAGGGCAAACATAAGTGCAAATCCCGCAACCTAAGCATTTTCCGGCTAACTCATCCCAAATCTTATGGTCTTTAGACCATTTAACCGCATTGGCTAAAAGCTCTGGATCTAAAAGCATTTCTTTAAAAGGATTTTCTTCTCCTAAATAATTCTTTACTTCTGGTTTATCTACTTCCTTAAAAAACTTGTTTTTAATAATTTTTTTTCCTTTATCGGTTAAAATTAAAACTCTATATTGCTTAGAATTTATTTTTTCCAAAATAAGATCTCCTCCGGACGCCACTTCAAAAGATTCGTCAATTAAACCGATTAGAGTTGATTTTTCCCTTCTTTGCCAATAAAAAAAATCTGGATTCGGCTTTTCCATTATTTCATCTAATTGAGTCATTGCTTCCAACTGTCCTAAATAATGACAAATAATAATAATTTCTTTTTTATAATCAGGACTTTTTAATTTTTTTGTTTTTTTATTAAAAATAAAAAGATTTTCTTTAGGCGGAAAAAAATGCTGTTTAATTGGTAAAACGCTTTTCTTGCTATCAATTACAATATTTTCTTTCTTTAGTTCATCCAGCCAATTTTTTATTTGTCTTTTTTCTATAACTAAATTCATTAAAATAATAATAACATAAAATTAGAAAATAAAAAATCCTGATTCTGCGATAAATTTTTATGCAGACAGAATCAGGATTCCCGATATTTTTTCAGGGCTCTTGCCCATTGTTTCTTTAAATTTTCATCTGTTTTATTCTTATTAACAGCAAACACAAATCTTTCCATGAATCTTCTATATTTACTTATTTGAATTCTTAATTGTTCTTGTCTCTCCATGTATCCCTCAATCTGGTTTTCTCTCTCTTTTATAGCAATCCCCACTGTATCATATTTGCCCTTATTTTCTACTATCACGACAAAATCTTTGAATCTTTTATCGCTTGGTCCCGACACAAAGTCAATTATTTCTCCGTCCTCTTTAAGTTCTGCAAGAATATTCTTAAACCTTTCTTTCCTATTTTTATCAAAAAGCGTTATTTGAGAAAGTTTTTTTATCATTTCTTCCGCAATACTGCGAATTTCATTTTCTAAGCTTATTCTCATTAAAAACACCTCCTTTATTTAATTGTTAAAAAACCATCAATTATTTAATTGACTTTTAATAGCATCCTCAAAAATAGCATATGGTTGGCTACCGACAATTTTTTGTCCGTTAATTAAAAACGTTGGCGTGCTGTCAGCTTCATCTTCTTCTGCCTGTTCAAACCATTTTATAACCTGGCAAGAAGGAATCCAATTCGTATCGCAATCCTTCGGCTTTTCTCCTTCGTCAAGCCATTTCATAACCTGATTTACATATTTCTCTAAATAACATTGATCAAAAGATTCTTGATCTAATCCTACTGCACTAGTAATATCATCAACTGCTTGAATTGTTTCAATATTTTCAAAAATATAATTATTTAATTCCCAAAAAGCTCCTTGCTCTTGAGCGCAAAGCACGGCAATGCTTAAGGCAGGATGAGAAACAAGACGAGGAATAATCCTAACTTTTCCAGTCTTAACATAATTTTCAACAATCAAAGGAAGAGTCGTCTTATGAAAATTAGAACAGGCTCCACAGAGATGACTTGAATATTCTATAATAGTAACGGGAGCTAATGGATCTCCAAAAATAAAATCTCCATCTAATTCTGTAACTTTTTTATTTTCACCATCAATTCCTAAAATAGAAGCTGTTTGATTAGTTATTTCTTCTTTATTTTTATTAGCGTACCAAACTACTCCAACTAAGAGTATAATTGCTATTAATCCTAAAATGATTGTTTTTTTGTTTTGCATATTTTTATTTTGAAATTTAAAATATTATTTATATATAAATTATAGTTTACTGTTTTTTTGAAAATAAAGCAATCTTTTTTTATAACAACTTGACTTTTTTTATTTATTCATCTAAAACTAATATATAGAGACAATATAAAAAGGAGGAATAAAAAATGAAAATTGTGTTAGCAGGAGCGCATGGTGTGGGCAAAACAGGTTTTGCTAAAGCTCTCGCAAAAAAACTAAAACTAAATTATATCTATGATATTGTCAGAGAAGAAGCAGTGCCTAAGGGATTTATAATAAACGAAAATACACCATCAATAATTCAGCTTTGGTTACTTACTAGACAATGGGAATTAGAAACAATAACAGCTGAAGACTGGATTGCCGATAAATGTCTTTACGATTATCTTGTATATGGCGAAATGGTGTTAAAAGACGACGATCTTAAACAAATAATCCGCAAAGAAGTATTAGCCAATGCTCATTATGATATTGTGTTTTATCTCCCTATTGAATTTCCTATGGAGTCTGATGGAATTAGAAGTAACGATGAAAATTTCCGTATTGAAATAGATCGCCAATACAAAAATTTTCTCAAAAAACAAAAGATCCAATATCGCACACTAACTGGTTCAATCAAAGAGAGAGTTCAACAAGCATTAAAATCTTTAAAACATTAAAAACACAATCATTTTATATTAAAGCCTTTTGCCGCAAAAACACGACGAGAGGCTTTTAAATTTTCACTACCCCTGTTTTTACTGGCTTGAAACTTTTTCTGTGAATTGCGCAAGGACCAAATTTCTTTAAATTTTTCAAATGAAGCTTTGTTCCATATCCTTTATGTTGGCTAAAATTATACTCTGGATACTTAATGCTAAGACGCTCCATTAATTTATCTCGACTTACTTTAGCAATAATAGAAGCAAGAGATACTAAAAAAATCTTTTGATCTCCTTTGATAACTATTTGCTGTTCTATTTTTAATTTCTCAATTCCTTGATTGCCGTCTATAAATAAAAAATCTGGCTGGAAATCAAGTTTTTTTAAGCAGCGTTTCCAAGCCAGTTTTGTCGCCTGCAAAATATTAATTCTATCAATTACACTCGGCCAGATAAAACTAACTTTCCATTTAATTCTCGGTTCTTGTATCATTCTTTCAAAAATCTCTTCGCGCTGATTAGCAGAAAGCTGTTTGGAGTCTTTAATTGCAGTAGAGGGCAGCCCTCGAAACAACGTTTGGGGGCTGCCCTCAATTCTCGCTACAACCACAGCTCCAGCAACCGGTCCCGCTAAACTTCCTCGGCCAGCTTCGTCAGCTCCAGCTATAATCTTAAATCCATTCTTAAAAGCTTTTTTTTCTAAATAAGAAAAAGCCATAAATTACTTGACTGGATTCAACGGCTCCTTTCCGTCTAAAACAGCAATAACATTATTAGCCGCTATCTCAGACATCTTATTACGAGTTCCTTCTGTTGCTGAGGCTATATGAGGCGTTAAAACAACATTATCTAAATCAACCAGACCAGGCGCTAATTCTGGTTCGTTTTCAAAAACATCTAAAGCAGCGCCAGCAATTTTCTTTTCCTTTAAAACTTCAACTAAAGCCGCTTCATCAACAATTGGGCCGCGGGCAGTATTGATTAAATAGGCGCTTGGTTTCATTAATGCTAATTTTTCAGCATTGATTAAATGACGCGTTTCATCGGTTAAAGCGGTATGAAGACTGACAAAATCTGATTCTTTTAATAAGTCATCTAATTCTCTGTACTCCATACCAAATTTTTCTTCTAATTCTTCATTGCGCTTAAGATCATGATAAATAATCTTAACATCAAAACCATCTTGCATTCTTTGAGCGACAGCTGAACCAATTCGACCTAATCCAATGATGCCCAATGTTTTTCCTTGAATATCTGCTCCCAAAAGCATCTTTGGCCCCCATGCTTTATATTTGCCAGCTCGTGTAAAACGATCTGCTTCAACTATTCTTTCAGCAATTGCAAAAAGAAAAGCAATTGTATGTTCAGCCACCGCTTCAGTTAATACACCAGGCGTATTGGTTACTATAATATTTCTTTTTTTTGCTTCAGCAACATCAATATTATTATAACCAACAGCGTAATTCGCAATAATTTTTAATTGCTCTCCAGCCGCATCCATAACCTCTCCATCAATCTTTTCTGTTAAAACAGAAAGAATTGCGTCAACCCCCTTAACACCTTCTAATAATTCTTCTTTTGATATTTTATCTTCTGGACCAATAGAAACCTCATGGTCTTTTTCTTTTAATAAATTAATTCCAATTTCTGGAATCTCTCGCGTAACGAATATTTTTGACATATTTTTATCTCCTTATTAATTATTGTTTATTTTTATTTTTTTCTTAAAACAATTACTTGTCTCCCCTCGGAAGACGCTGAGTTGCTTATATTAAAATCATTAAACCAACCCATAAATTCAAACTTGTTATGACATTTAACTAAAGATAAAAATTCCTGTGGAAAGAAAAATTTATGAAGTTCACTACTATGGATTTTCTTTTTAGTTTGATGATCATCTATATCTAATACTATATTTTCTTTAAAGGTTTGTTTAATTGGATTAATTATTTCAGCATAAAAAATTGTTTTTATCTTTATTCCATCTTTTGAGATTGTCCAGCTCTGTTTGTTATTATTCAATAAATTAAACCAAACTACTCCATCAAGGATATATAGGCCGCCTTTTTTTAATACTCTAGAAACACAATCAAGATGTTTGAAAAACTCTTCGTTGGATTTTGCATAAAGGGATCCAAGCAATACATATGCCAAATCAACTTTTAGATTCTTCAAAGAAAAATTATTCATATTTCCTTGAAAAAGATTAACTTTTATATTCTTCTCTTTAGCTTTCTTATTAACAAAATCAATCATTTCAGAATTTAAATCTAATCCATAATACTTGTATTTACGTTTATGCCATTCCTCTAAATACGGGCTATTGCCAGAAGCAAGTTCAAAAACTTTTTTGACCTTAGTTTTAGAAAACTTTTTTATTGCAGATTCAAAAAAATTAACTTCATGAAATATGTTTCTAAAACTAAAAACAATTTCGTAGTATTTTGGTGTTTTATATAGATCCATTAACTTATTAAGAAATATATTTTTATATATTTTCATTCTAACAAAAAATCGCCAATCTGGCGATAGGCAAAACTATCCAAACAATATAAATTATCTAAAATAATAAAATTTTCTCAAAATCTGCCTTGGAATAATGAAATTTATAAATCAGATAGAATTTTTTGGCAAATTCTTTTTCAGCAGTCTGAGAATCAATATTATTAATTAAGGTTAACAATTTTTTCTTGCCAAATTTTTCTATTAAAAGCTTTGTCCAAAAATAACCAATATTATAAATACGCCAGTCGGTTTTTTGATAATAATTAAAAACTCTTAAGGCCTCTTTTTTTGACGGCTTTTTCTTATTTTGATTAGCTAAATAATTAGCCAATCCCTCATTAAGCCATTTTGGATAACCAGTCTTAGTAATTTTTCTGTAATATAAATGGCAGTACTCATGCTTCAAGCTTTGCCAAAAATGTTTGATATCTTTATGGTTAGATTCTTCTGTATAAATTTCTGGATTTAAGATATAAATATTGCCATCTTTAGCCCAAGCAGAAAACCATTCTTCTGTTTTTCTTCCCCAAATTTCATCTATTTCTTTACGCGAATCAATAAAAAAAATGGACGGTTGTTCAATATTTGTATTATAAAAATCATCTAGTTCTTCTTGAATAGACTTTATAAAATTTATCATCCTTTTATTAAATCTTGATGTATCTGTGCCCATTAAAAATTCCTGCATATTTCTTATTATAACACAGATAATAATAGGGACGAACATTATGTCCGTCCCTATCTAAATTAAATTGAAATTTTTAAATAAGATCTATTGTTTGAATATGCGCTTTTGTACATGATTGAAGAGTGCCTGCCTCGGCTGACAATGAACATATTGTTCGCTCCAAGACCTATGCAAGGCATATTTCAAAAATGGACAGCTAAAAACATGCCAATATTATCTATGGCAATATTTATCTAAAAAATAACATAGGTTGGCTTTTTAAAACCAACCTATGTTTGGGACAAGAGAAACAATAATACTTATTGCCATATTAATGGATAAACCCACCGCAATGACAACTTAAACAAGTATTTGATGTTTTCTTGCTTTTTTTGGAATGTGCTCTTCTCATTGCTAGTCACCTCCTTCTATTTCAATCAGAGTATTCCAGAAAATTTTTTCGTGAATATATTTTAACACTTCACAATAAGGATCGGCCCCCTCGCCCGACAATATTATTCTATCTCTGCAACCACCACAACAAATCCAACCAAAATCACAATTTTTACATTTCTCTATCTGTAAATAATCAAAAGCATGTTTTTTTTGAAATTTATTTTTAATGCTCGTAATAGTTTCGTTGACGCGACCAATTATCATAGTCGAATTACCAACAAAATTAGAGCAAGGGTATATCAATGATTCCGGAGCCAAGCAAATATTATTTATTCCCGCATTACAGCTTTTCATAAAATGCGGATATATAATTTTTTGCTTGATCATTTCGAATTCCGCAAAAAATCCTTCTGGCACTTGTTTGTTTATCCAAATATTTAAAGCATTATCAAAAACTGATTTTAATTCTTTATCCGATAATGATAACTTCTTCCACTTTTGAGATGCCCGACCACCTCTTTCTAAAAGAGCAAAATGCAACCCCACGTTATTATTTAAACACCAATTTATCATTAAATCAACTTCTGTATAGTTTAATCTGCTTAGCACCATACTTACATTGCATTTGATGTTATGATTAACAAGCACCTCAATCGTTTTTTGTATCGGTTTACTTTCAATTTTTCTTGTCTCTAAATTAATTTTGTTATCCAGAGAATCCATAGAAACTTGAACGTATACTTGATGATTAGATAAAAGCTTTAATTGATCAGATGTAAAACCATTTTTCCCATTAGTAAGAATATTCACATGTATTCCGCATTGACTAGCTAATTTAATAATAATCTTCAGTAAATCCCACCGTAAGGTAGGTTCTCCACCAGTTACGGTCAATACCTCCGCGCCTTCCTCCGCTAATTGTTTAATATACCAACAAATATCCTCAGCAATAACTGTGCCTTTTGTATCCTCGCTACAAGCGTACCTACAATAATCACAAGATAGATTGCATCTATTGGTTAAGTGGATAGATCCTCCTTTCATTGTTTCTGACCACTCTGATTCCGAAAATAATATATCATCAACCTCTCTTATGAATGTCGCTATATCTTCCTTGGATAAATTTTCTCTTTCAGAAAGTTGGTCAAAAGAAACTTTCTTATTTTGATACACTCTTAGTCCTTGTTGATTTGTAAAGTACCATAAATGATTAGACGGAGAAATTATTGCAACATCGTCTCCCTTAATCTTGTAAATAATCTGCTGTTCCATTTAACCCACCTCCTTATTACGGAAATTATTTTTATTTTGTTTTTAAATAGCTAATAACCGATCTGTTTTTTTTACGCGCTGATTCTGTCAGATATATTAAATTCAAAAAATGATTCATATTTGATTCTGACGCCAAAATTATTTCTCTATTACCAACCAAATATTCCAACGGACTTGATTTTAATAAATATTTTTCCTTCCATTTTGAATTTTTATCTATATCGCAACCAGAAGCAACAATACAATAGGCCGGCCTGACATTCTTTTCATACATTATTTCATATAGACAAAGATAATTCACTTTGTTTTTTACCAACCAACTTACTGCTTCTGACTTAATCTCTTCCAAAATTTTTTGAATATTAGCTGGCATTTTATATCTTGGTAATTTCATCGGCTTTTGGGGCTCGCTCAAAACTTTATCTAACTCTTTCTGCGATAATACAATATCCGGCCTAACTATAACCATGATTCCATTATTTAAATATTTATGGCATTCTGTCTCTATTTGATCCACATCCCCTTTTTTATTTAAAATAACTCGAGCAATTAAGGGGTAATCCAAGCAAGGAACAAAAACCCATTCCAAAACTTTAAATCTTTGTTTTTCTTTTTCTAAAACTCTTTCGATATAATTTGAAATTAAGATATACTTTTTCATGTACAGTAAATTTGTTAATAAGTTTGACACCTTATTCTTTAGAGCTCAAAAGTAAATTCACTCACTTCCTAAAAAAAAGCTTAACCAATAACTAAACTTTTGTCAATATTCAGCCTCGTGAGTTCAATAAATTAACGGGCAATATATCCAATGATATTATTATAATATTTTCGCTAATCTTTTCCTTCTTTCTTTATTTTTTTATCGATCTTTATATAAATTTGTCATATTTCTTGATATTTAGAGTGTTACCTATGTATCTCATCATATGCATACATCGGCAATAATTTTATTATTTAAATAAAGAGATTCTTTTTTAATTTTATTTTTTTTAACCATCGTCTATATTATTAAAACTTATCAACTAATTTCCCTTTTTTTCTTAATCGGCAATTCAAAATAGAACGTACTGCCTTTGTTTTTGCCTTCCGACTCAACCCAAATTCTGCCTTTGTGCGCTTCAACCATTTTTATTCTACCAAAAAATCGCCGATCTGGCGATAGTTTGTAAAGTATTTAATACTCTATTTTTTATATTCTGCCGCTATTAATAAAGATTTTTCGAAATCCGGCAAAAAATTCTGCTCTTTTATTTTATCTTTATCTAACCAGATAAATTCAATCTCGTCAGGATACTCTTTTGATTTAAATTCTAATGGTTCAGATAAATCAATTAAATAAACAAAATAAACACGATGAATTGATTTTTCTTTTTTAATATATGACCAATTATAAATAAGTTTTGGTTCAAAATTAAGATTAAAACCAATTTCTTCATTTAATTCTCTTTTTAAGGCATCCAAAACGTTTTCACCAAATTCTATATGACCGCCTGGCACATCTCTAACGCCTTTAGTTGTTTTATAATATAAAACTTTGTTGCCAAAGCGAAAAATTACTTTAACGCTTAACCTAGGATATTGTTTTATTTTTTGAGACATATTTAAAACTATTCAAGCAATACAAATTATTTAAAATAATAAAACTTATAAAGATGATTGTTTAATGTCTATATTGTCAATTATTATTTACTTTGTTTTTTTCTTTGAGCTAAATAATCTCTCAACGGTTCTAAGCCCATTTTTGCCCTGCGTTTATCAACATTTTTCTTATCTCTTATCTCCCCGATAAATTGTGTTCCATAAATTTGCTTTTTACCTTGATTTATTAAAACCCTATCCATTAAAAACGCCTTATTTTTTAGTTCAAAATCACATTGTTTAAGACATTGTTTTTGTAACTCAACATCGTTATCTTGATGCTGGACTAAAAGCCAAAAGGCCTGCATTCCTTTTTTACTAATCATTTTTTGAGTAGGATAAACATGTTTTTTAATAACATGTTTAATTAAATCGTTATTAACTAAATCAACCAGATAAACCATGTAGTTTTTCATAGTTAATTTGCCTGGCTTGCAATTAAACCTTGCTTTTTGGTCAATATCTTTCGCTTGAATTATTTGTTGTTGTAATTTTTTGTTCATAATACTTTTTATCCTAACTTATTTTTTATAATAATTTATTTTTAATCATTATAACAATAAAAACTATCATAATAAAGAGGTCAGAGCTTAAGCCCTGACCTCTTTCAATTTGTTAGTAATTCTGAAATTGCCTTTGCAATTTGCGCTTCCGTGTGTAATTGAACAAAATACCATTGTCCGTTTGGATTAATTTCTAAAAAAACATATTCATCATTTTCTGTAACAATCATATCAATACAGCCGTAACGAAGATTTATCAATTTCATATAACAATGAATGTATCGTTCAATTTTTATAGGCAATGTAGTTTGTTCCATTTTAACATCAAAATCGTTTAATTTTGGTTTCCTTCTCCAATCTAAACTAGTTGCTTCATCTCCTTGAGAATAAATTTTGACAGGAAAAATTTTATTGCCAACTACAGTAATTCTTAACTCATATTTTTTGGATACATATACTTGAAATATTGAAGGCGACATTTTTACTGAATCAATTTGCGCTATGTCTTTATTAGTTAATTTATTGGTATATAAAACATGATCAACTATTGGGCTTGCGCTAAGGGCCTTAACCACAACATTACCATTGTGTTTCTCATAAAAATTCTTAATCCTAATAGGATCAGAAGTTGCTAAAGTTTCGGGAATATTAAAACCAATTTGCATAGCACACTTTAGTTGAAATAGTTTATCCTCAGCGATTTGAACATTCCATGGATTATCAAGCCACTTTTTGTGACGAAATATCAACCATACCTCTTAAATCAGCTTCTGAGGCAGATTCAATTAAATTTTCTTCGCGCTCTATAGATGACTCATATGATTTTTTTTCAATATTTTCCATAAAAACTTACTATTTAATTTTTAATATATATCCATGTTTTGTATCTTCTATAATTAATCCAATACTTAAAATCTCTTTTCTTAACTCATCTGCCTTTTTATAATCTTTTTTTCGCCTAGCTATTTCTCTTTCCATTAAGATTTTCTTGATCTGAAATTTATTAATTTTGTTTTGTAATTCAATTAAATACTCCTCATAAAGAGGATTAATAAATCCTAGCACCTGATCAATCTCATTTATAAACTTTTTGATAAGTTTAACATTATTAACATTCAATAAATCCATTCTTATATTAATTTCGTTTACAAATTTATAGATTGACATTAATGATAGACTGATATTTAAATCGCTATCTAAATTTTTTATAAACTTCTCTCTATATTTTTTAATAATACCTTTTATTTCTGCATTAATATTATTATTAAAATCCTTTTCAATAAATTCCAAATTAACCAAAAAATTAATAAACTTTCCTGCAATACTTTTAGCCTCTTTAAAATCACTTAATTTAAAATTAAGAATTTGTCGATAATGAGTTTTAATTAAAATCAATCTTAATAATAATGGGTTAAATCCACGTGATTCAATATCTCGCAAAGTATAAAAATTACCAAGTGATTTTGCCATTCTCTTGCCATTGACCATTAAATGAGCATTATGAAGCCAGTATTTTACAAATTTCTTGCCAGTAGCTGCTTCTGATTGAGCTATCTCATTTGTATGATGTGGAAAAATTAAGTCTACACCTCCACAATGAATATCAAAAGTTTCGCCTAGATACCTCATAGACATAGCAGAACACTCTATATGCCAACCAGGTCTCCCTCGACCAATACGAGTATCCCAATATACATTATCATCCTTTGGTTGCCAAGTTTTCCATAAAACAAAATCATTAGCTTGATCTTTTTCATATTCATCTTTTAAGCTTAATCGATGAGAAGCATTTTTTTTAAGCAACTGTTTACTTAATTGAGCAAGAGCGCCATAATTTTTGAATTTTGAGATTTTGTAATAAATAGAATTATTTTTTCTATAAGCGTTTCCTTTTTTTTTAAGTTTTTCTATTAAATCAACCATCTCTGATATATGTTCTGTAGCCCGTGGCATTATATCTGGCAATTTTATATTCATTGATTTCAAATCTTTTAAAAAAGCTTTTAAATAAAAATCAGTAAACTCATTCAATGACTTGTTATTCTTTTTACTATCTCTTATCGTTTTGTCATCAACATCTGTAATATTCATTACATGTTTAATGCTGAAACCACGATAATGTAAATACCTCTTTAATAAATCTGTAAAAACGTATGCTCTTAAATTACCTATGTGAACATAATTATATACAGTTGGACCACAACTATATATACCAACTTTTTTTGATTTAAGAGGTTTAAATAGTTCTAATCTTCTTGATAATGTATTAAATAATTTGAGCATATATTTTTATCTATTCCTCCCCCTCACCGGCAGTTCAAAACAAAAGGTACTGCCTTTGTTTTTGCCTTCCGACTCAACCCAGATTTTGCCTTTGTGCGCTTCAACCATTTTAACGCTTAGATATAGCCCCAAACCAGTCCCTTCGGTATTTATCTTGCTGACATCTTTGCCTCTTGAAAATTTTTCAAAAAGAACAACTTTTTCTTCATCAGAAACACCTATGTCTGTATCTTTAATGCTAAATAAAATTTTATCTTTTTTTAACTTTAGATTAATAATAATGCCTCCTTCTTTAGTATAATGCAAAGCATTATCAATTAAATTCTGAACAACCTGCCTTACTTTCAAAGAATCAATTTTAATTTTAGACAGAGCTTTTTCCGGCTTGAGATATTTCAAATAGAGCTTCTTTTCAGCCGCGGCCTGTTCAAATTCAGCCAAAACGCTTTTAATCATTTCTCCTAAATCAACTAGCTGATAATCAAATTCCAATCGGCCGGACTCAATCCGGGAAATACTACATTTATTTACAAAATTTTCTTACTTTGTTATAGTAAAGTAAGTATAACAATAATAAAATATTAGAACAAGTTTCTATAATTAATATCTAATCTCTATGCCTTATAACCTTGACAAAAATAGAAAAATACTCTACACTAAACCCAGTACCATAAAAAATATTCGGACTAAAAGAAAGGAGGTGACTGCAATGAAATACAAAGTAGAAGTGTTGACGGGTATTCGACCAACTGGTGATTTGACCATAGCTAACTACCTTGGCGCAGTAGCGCCTATTATTGAACTTCAGAGACAAGGCATGTCTCCCGTAGTCTTTGTTGCTGATCTCCACGCGATCACGGACAACGAACCATCCAAAGTAAAGCAGTACCTCCATGGAGTTGTAGCTGACTATATCGCGCTCGGGGTAGATCCGCAAAAAGCGAAGATCTATCTCCAATCTGATATAGCTGGAGAGGTAACCACGTTTACTGTTCTTCTGGCACGGCTTATTTCTGTCGCAGAGCTTTTGAGGGTGCCAACTCTTAAAGACAAGCTCAAAGCAAAAGCCAACCCAGAGACAGCAAACGCTCTCCTCCTTCTCTATCCGGTACTTATGGCTGCTGATATTCTACTCAATAAAGCCAGAAAAGTACCTGTGGGCGAAGACCAACTTGCTCATTTAGAGGTAACCCGTTTGCTCGCGCGAAGATTCAACAAAAGGTACGGGAACGTTCTCCCTGTTCCAGAAGTACTTCAAGTCAAATCGCTACGCCTTCTTTCTTTAAAAGGAGAGGGGAAAATGAGTAAGACTAATCCTGGAGGCGCCATTTTCTTAATGGATGATTCTAAGACGGTTGCTAAAAAAATTAAGGCCGCCGAAACTGCTTTTGAAGGAGTGATGAACGAAAAACTGGAGAGTCACATTTTAGTTGCTAAAGGATTAGCAAAAACCCAATTGGAACACGAAGAGGTCGACGCCATCATCAAGTCACACAAAAGCGGCAAGCCAGTGATGGGACAATTTAAACAATTATTAACCCTCATCGTTCAAAACTTCCTAAGAGAGTTTCAGGGAAAAAGGGCTGGGATTATACGGGATCCATCCTATATACCATCTGTGCTTGAAGAAGGTTTAAAGATGGCTAGGAAAAACGCTATCGAAACCCTTGAAGAGGTTAAAAAAGCACTATACAACAACATTTAACCGGTTGGGATTGTCAAAAGACGATCCCAACTTTTTTTATTGTTAATGCCCTACCATTATGAATAGACAAAAAATTCCAAATGGATTAAAAAAATTAGCCCCATTTTTTCATGATATAGATTTGGGCAATAGCTTCAATACTGCGCCGGAGATATACAGAATGCGTGACGCAACACAACTTTTTTTTCCATCTTTATTAAAATTATTTGGCGGGAATCTTAAAGGATTAAGAGTCTTAGATATCGGCTGTAATTGTGGGGGCTTCTCTTTTGAAGTAAATAAATATACTCCAAAAGAAATAATAGGGATAGACGTTAATGAAAACAATATAAAACAAGCTAATGCAATAAAAAAATATCTAAAAACTTCGAATATAGAATTTCTAAAACTTAAAGCTGAAGAAATAAGCAAAAAAGAATTGGGAGAATTTGATTTAACCATTCTTGCAGGAATACTCTATCACCTAGAAAATCCTATAGGCACGATGGCTAAAATTGCCGAGGTGACTAAATCTGTCATTTTAGTCGATTCTCATGTCCATTACAGTACTGATTCAAACGAAGACATCCCATCTTGGTGGATGCTTAATGATATGGACGAAAACGATCTCGAAGGCTTATTTGTAAATGACAAAATACTGTCAGCTGAAAAATACCTAAATTTCGAGCAAGGGACAAAAATAGATTATAGCAAGCTAAAAAATCAATTTATACCATCCCCTCACACGGAAAGAGATTTAGAGTTTATTCAAAAACATATTCCTCATCCCCTTCAAGAAATTTCCAAAAAATACGGAGTTGGCGGCTCTAATAAGACTAATTTGTCTTTAGTTCCTAATAAAAAAGCACTTTATAAGTTAGTAAGATATTATGGTTTTGAGGATATCCTAGAAGTAATACCACATAGATTTTCAGATATCCCCTATAAAAGAAAATACCGTATTGGCTTTTTCGCCATGAAGCGTAATAAGAAAGGCCCATTTTCTATCTCCGAATACCAAAATTTATTTGAACAAAAAATTAATCAGAGAGAATAGCTGCTTTTTGGACTATTTGCTTTAATTCTTCCTCGCCTCTTTCTTGCAAAACATAAATTACCGGATTATACCTATTAGCGACAATTAGATAAGGACTTGCTTCTAAGACCAAATAATTAGCAGTATCTAAAGCTAATTTTTTTATTTCTTCGGCGGTTTTAAATACTCTCAATTTCTCTTGTTTAATAAAATTCATTGATCCTCTTTTGGCAAAATCAACCAACCTTCTAATTAACTGGTCGTGAGGATTTATTCGCGGTGCGATAAAAACATAAGCTTTGAGAAAATACTTTTCCGCCCAGAAAGGAATCACCGCCCTTGGCATTACCTTTTTATCTTCTGGTAAAAGATTTTTTATCATTTCTCCAAACAATAGTTCACCATTAGTAACATTTACTTCCAATGGTTTTTGTCTTAAGGGAAAATTCTTAACTGCTTCAGAAATATGATAAATTACCTGGGCTAAATCATCTACATCTATAATACTTACTTTAAAACCAAAAAGCCACTTGTGGGAGAATCTTAATTTACTCCATAAATCAGGAGCGGCAGATTTCATTTTTTGCTCTCCTTTGCCTTTAATATAATTGACCACAAAATGATAATCACATAAATTACTTTCTTCTATTTTCTGTCTGGCAACTCTTTTTGCTCTTTCGTAAGGAGACAAATTTTTATCTTGTTTCTTTTCCGCAGTTGAACCCATGTTACAAAAGATCACCTGTTTATTTCGAGACTTTAAATATTGAACTAATGTAAAAATACCACTCAAAACATTGATATTTGATTTGGAAATCTCACGGGTTGATTTTGAGGTTTCGCCAACAAGATTAATTATCCTTAAAATTGACAAAATGGAAATATCTAATTTATCAAACAATTCTAACCAATTATTTATTTGAGACCATTTCTTATTAACTAAATCAACATCAAGGGCAAATAGAATAAGACCATCTTCTATTAGTTTTTCTAAATTATATTTATCGAATCCATGAAGCAATAATTTTTCTTTTGCCCTATCATTATTATTCTCTCTTGTGGAAACGATTACATGCCAACCATTTTTAAAATATTCTTCCGCTACAGCTCTGCCAATAAATCCCGTTCCGCCTAAAAGTAATAAAGTTTTAATTTCATTCATATTCTTATTTAAATAATAAGTCTACCTTAAATTTGTATTTTGGATTTGCGGTACTTTCCCAAATCCTTTTCAAATCCATAAAATAATTAAGATAATCTTTTTTAAATCTAATCCATGTCGTCCCCTTTTCCCTAAATGCTTTGTTGGCTTTTTTAATTCTCCTTAAATCCCAATCAGAGACAAGATTTATCATTTGAAGAATGATCTTTTCATCTTTTGAATCACATTTTAAAATTTTTCTTTCTAAATTATTTTTTGAATCATCAAGGTTAATTGAAGATTCCAGGATACTTTTTGACATCTTGGGGAAACCATTTAATCCTTCTATAAGATGACCGAATACGGAACTCACTAATACATCGCTAGAAGTAAATTGGCCTGAGTGATGTTTATTAAATCTTTGCAAAACTACATTAGCTAATTTTGGAAAATAGTATTCTTCAATACCAACAAAAACTAATATTCTCTGCTTCTTCTTTAGAATACTAGGCAAAAGAATATCGGCGACTGTAAAATTAGCATCAACAAAAGTAGGAAAATCTTTCCCTTGAATTCCTAATTTTTTATATAAATCTGTAGTTACTTCTTTGTTTTCTAAAAAATCTTTAATAGTTAATACTTTCGAAGTTAGGCTTGATGCCACAAGTAAATCAAAATTACTATGGGTTCTTAATTCTCCTTTATAACCCAGAGCACGTATAAATTTAATGAATCTTTCAGTTAGATAATCGATTTTTTCTATATTAATATTCCGCGAATTAAAAGCGCCTAGATTAGAAATAATAATCGTGGAATCAATCCCGGTCTTCCTTTCAAAAAACAATGCCCTCAAAATCATTGACAAAGTGCCACCCGTCGGCGCGTTTGTGGGACCAAAACCAGTAATAAGATGTTGCCTTGATTTTGGGACATCATTAAATTTCTCTAAATTATAATGACAGGAAAACTTACTTCGAAGAAACTCCGTATCAGAAATCGAACCCAAAGAGATTTTTTCCCGAATCGGAAAATAACCTTCTTTTAAAATAATATTTTGAACAAAATGATCATCCATTCTAAACTCTTTTTCTGCATGATCAATATTTTCTTTAACAAAGATGGTCCTTTTAAATTTTTTACTTTTATCTTTTTTTCTACGCATATTTTATTTGTCGACAAAACTTTCGGTTGTCACATTTTCCTATTTCGACTTTTCAAATAATGTTTCTAATTAATTTATCGAATTTATTAACATCGCCACCAGAAGCTATGACAAGATTTTTTAACAAATTAACTCCTTCTCCAGAATTAATTACTTCTAAGGATAATGAGGCAGTATTTTTAAAATTATTAATTAACCCTAAACCATATAGATTTAAGGTAACTTCCATTGCGACCGCCTGTTTAAGATTTTTATTACCTTGACCAGCTAGTAATTTAATAAATTGATTAATATTTTCTTTTTGACTTTTAGCAGTTTGGATATAATTAAATGGTTCAAAGTCAAAGCCAAATTCTTTTGGCGTTATTATATGTAAAGAATTTTTGCCGTTAATTGTCTGGGCGATTTCAGTATCAGCCACAATGGATATCTGATCTATTACAGCTTCTCCCCTCGGATTTTTTCCTTGAAGGATAATAATATTTTTACCGGGATACAATTTATTTAAAATAGCCAAACACAATTTACTTGATCCTCTTGTTAGACCATAATTTATTAAATCTGTATCAACTGGATTTACTATAGCAGCTCCCCCAACCAAACCGGCAAAAACCTGCACATCGTACAAGCGTCCATCATAAATATGATTTAGCTTGGGAACTACCCTGTTAATATCGAATACTCCCAATTTAGTTTCTAACGACATCTCAGCTATTTTATTAATCGGCATATCCAAGTTAACTCCTATTGATTCGAAAATATCTCCTGAGCCGGTTATACTAGATGTAGCTCGTGATATAGTTTTCTCTACTATAATGTTTTCGTCAATCTTTCTACCAATTACCGCTGTTATTACAGCAACCATAGAGCTGATATTAAGTAGTTTGATTTCTTTTTTGCCACTTCCGGCTAAATTGATTATCTTTGCACTATTCTTCTCTAATTTTATTTTTTTTGAAAAATCAAATTTATCTATACTAAAGGCTGATTTTACTATCTCAACACCATAATCTTCTGCTATTTCAAAATTTTCAGGATTATTCATTAAAGACCATAAAGAACCGTAGAAACTCCCTAATAATATGTCTCTATGCTCTATTTCTTTATCGGGAATTGTAAGGATGTTTAGAAATAAATCCCCTATTTCAGAAGATAACAGAGCATCCCCATTCAACAAGGAAGCACATTTTATAAATCTCTCGTCTGTGCTAAATTTCTTAAATTTTTCTAAAGGAAGCTTTTCAAATTTATGAAAATTATGAACGGACAAAATTCCTCTGTAGATATTTAAATTACTATCAGAACGATAGGATAGATTTAATATTTTCTGAATTTCGGTCTCGTTGAAATCATTACCGTTAACTATACTTTCGGTAAATTTAACGACTCTTCTTATAATTTCGTTATTTTCCATAAAATTTTCTAAAACTTTATTAATAATAGATAAAGTAGTCCTTTGTTTTTGGGTTTAGCTTTATTTATTATTACCGTTTAGATTACTACGAAATCCTAACTTTATCAAATAAAATTGGAGTTGTTTTTTTTAAATAATCGGAAAACAAAAAATCCACATAATGGATTAGTTCTTATTATTCTGATTAAATTTAATATCCTATTTCTTCTCTCTTGCCCGCCCCGCTGGCCCCATCGGTAATTCAAAATAAAAGGTACTGCCTTTGTTTTTGCCTTCTGACTCAACCCAAATTCTGCCTTGATGCGCTTTAATCATTTTAACGCTTAGATACAATCCCAAACCAGTCCCTTCAGTATTTATCTTGCCAACATCCTTGCCTCTTGAAAACTTCTCAAAAAGAACAACCTTTTCCTCATTAGAAACACCTATGCCTGTATCTTTAATACTAAAAATTATTTTATCTTTTTTTAATTTCAGGTTAATTGTAATACCGCCTTTTTTAGTATAATGCAAAGCATTATCAATTAAATTCTGAACGACCTGCCTTATTTTTAAAGAATCTATTTTTATCTTAGGCAAGGTCTTTTGGGGCTTAATAAATTTCAAATACAATTCTTTATTTTTCGCAATCTGGCTGAATTCCTTAATAACGCCATCTATCATATTTTCAAGAGAAACCATTTCCAAATCAAATTCTAAACGACCTGATTCAATTCTGGAAACAGTTAATAAATCCTCTACTAATTTAATAAGCCGTTCATTGCTAAAATAAACTTTTTCCAACTGCTCTTTTTGTCCGCTTTCAACTTTCCCCCAAGTCCCTTCCAAAATCATAGATATATATCCCTTAATAATAGTTAAAGGAGTTCTCAGTTGATGAGACGCTAGAGAAATGAATTCTGATTTAGCCACATCCAATTGTTTTAGCCGAATATTAGCGTCTTTTAATGTTTTTGTCTGACGTTCAACTTCTTTTTGAAGCGTCTTGGAAAAATCTTTCATTTCTTCATAAAGACGAGCATTTTCAATAGCAATGCCAGCTTGACCTGCAATTGTTTCCAGCGTCTTAATATCCTCATTAGTAAACATATCACCCGACCTCTTATTATCTAAAAGAAAAATTCCGACTAATTTCTTTTTTACTAATAAAGGGATTACTAAGGCTGTATTAAGTTTCTCTAAGTCATCAATTAAAGACAGATTTTCATTTAAATCAACATTTTCTGCATGTTTTCTTTTCATTTCTTCCAAAACCAAAACATCTCTTTGATTTTTAAAATAATCAGCTATTTTTTCCAATGCTTTTCTTTTTTTAGAAGTTATTGAAAAATCCCCAACAATTGAAAACGAATTTTCTTTTAAAATAACTATTTCTATTTTTTTTACTCTCAATGCATTAATAATCTTATTTTTTAAAGTATTAATAACTACATCTAAATCTAAAGTCCGAGAGACAATATCCGTAATATCAGCCATTAATTCCTGCGGCAAATATTCTCCTTTAAACAAAAAAGTATCAGTTGTTTTCTTGAGCCATTCATATAAGGGCCTAAAACCAATAGCTACTAATAAGGCAACAATCAAACCAGTAATAATTTGCGTCTTTAAAGTATAAACACCGCCAAAAATAACTAAACTCACTAAAAAGGCAGACATTGTAGAAGTCGCAGTAATAGCAATAACAATCAAAGAAAAAATCGTGCTTCTCTTCATTGCCAACCGTATATCCATCAAGCGGTATTTAAGAATAGCGTAGGCTACAGAAAATACCATTACTAAAGTGCTAACTTGACCTGCCCAATTTAATTTAAAATAGCCTAATGTTGGCAAAGTCAAATTAAATAAAGTTCCAAAAACAATAGCAATCAAAGGACCAATCAGCATATATCTAAGTTGCATTCTTAAAATGCCAACTGCCTTTTTATATTTAACAAACAAATTCCAAAGTGGCCAGATAAAATATATTGAAAAATAGATGATATAAAGAAAATAAAGAGATCCAAAAATAATTTCTTTTTCTTCTCCTGAATGAACAGACACATCTTTAATAACAAAAGAAAAAATAACTAAAACAACAACAAAAATAACTGGAAGAACTAATAAAATTCTTTTTGTCCGAGAAATATTAAATTTACCATATGGAAAAAGATAAGAAAAACGTAAAAAAGTATAAGGTATTAAAGTAGCAGAAAGATAAAGTATTTTACACCAAAAAATACTATTTTCAGAACCCGTTGCGCGATAAAAAATCATTGATATGGCCCAAAAAGCAACTGACCAAGTTACGAAAACATAAGCAATACTAGCTTTATTCTTTCTTCCTTTAAAATAAATAAGTAACCCTAAAAAAAGGTTAAATAAAAAAGCAATAGCAACAATTATATTCTTTATATCCATTAATATAATTATAACAAATTTTTTGAAAAATTAAAAAGGGCTTTTGTTTAGTTGGCTTTGATTTTATCCAAACTAAACAAAAACCCCATTATGAAACTAAATGAGCAAAGAAACCAAGGTCTCTTGCTTTCTGATTGAAGATTCTCTGCGGATGTCCGTTAAAGCTAGTTGTGGCCGCAGAAACAATTGCCTCAACAGCGCAGCCAGGAATCCAATCGGACCGATAGCCAGGTAAGCGAGGATAGAAATTAACTCCATCCATTCCTACTGCGACTTTATAAAATTCTACTCCTTTAAGTCGCTGACGAATTTTGGGATGCGTATCATCAATAACCACCGATCCTCTTTTGATAAAAGGAGAATATGGCATAAAATCAGATCCCTTTGGAGTCAAAACAACAATCATATCAGCATGGCGAAGAACTTCTGGAGCTTCTGATTGCAACTTAACTCCTTGTCTATTGATGCTAATATCAATGCCGATTACTTGATGGCCTTTTGTCTCAAGGTAATTCATTAGGACCCTACCGACATAACCTACGCCTAAAAGGGCTATCTGAAATTTTCCAGTTATAAGGCTTTTTTTCCGCATCACTCTTTCAATTGTTTCTACAATACAGAAAACAGTGCCTTTATTTCCTCTAACAAATGGCTGATCAATATCAATGCCATGACGGACTAACATACCTGGAACCTGTCCAGCAATAGCTATTGATTTTGCTCCTGCTAGATTCTTAATCCATTCAAGCCGTTTCATTGTTTTTTCGCAAACATCACGGTTTTTATGGAATTCTTGAACCGTATTAGGAACAACAAGAGTTAACCCTCTGCCACCAGATCCTTTAGAAATGATTCCTCCAACAGTCGGTTTTTTCGAAAAAATCCACGATTTTGCCAACCATCTTGGACAGTATCCATCCAGATCTGCATCTGTTCCTGGATAAACCAAAAACAGATAGCTAAAGAATTTCAATCCAACAATTTTAAGTAGCCATAACGATAACCAAATAGGCCACCTGAGAAAAAGACTCACCGTTAGAAATCCAGCCTTCCTTGAAAAAGAAAGGAGAAATTTGGAAATCTTCTTTAGAGGAGATGCGGTCTTTTTCTTTTCCTCCGGAACACTCAAATCAACGCCGATGAAGACCATAACTCTCCTCCTTTTAATTAATTGAAAAAGTTAGGGAAATTTTGAGCCAAAGCTTTACCTATTGCATATGGCAAGTTTTGATACCAATAATAAACATAGCATAGTCCTGTACTAAGAATCACAACAAAAGAAACTGACCAGAGCCAAACCCGATTGATTTTCCTTTTCATGTTATTACCTCCTCTACTTTAATATCTTTCTCGGGCCTAAGACCCAAACAATACAGTACGCGAAACACGCCAAACATTTCATAACCAACCTGGCGCAACCTTTGCCAAAATCCTTTTCCACGAAAAACGCATCAAGGACTTCCTTCCATGTCGGAATAATTCTGACTATATTCATCATCTTTCTTCCTCCTCATTTTAGTGTTTATATTTTTAAAGAACCTGATGGCTCTTTGTTGATAAGCCAAACAAAAAAGATTTTTTTAAACCCTCTTTGTTTGATTTACCAAGTTAGTTTGTTTAACAATCATTCCTTTAGGTATTAAGAAAAAATTAGCTTTTCTTTTGAATATAAATTTCTTTTTTTTCTCATCAAAAACAGATTGCTTGCAATTTCTTAAAATAACAAAATCTTTATTTTCTTTAACAAATTTTCCTTCGCATTTAGTAAGCGTTAATAATGTTTTTTCTCCCTTATAAAAACGATAAAACACCGCATCTTTCCACAATACAATAACAGTTTTATTTCTTTCTTTTTTAATCATTGAAATTTCCAATATTTTTAATTTCTTTAATTACTTTTTTAGGAATTAAAAATGCATCTATATTCTCATTAATAATTTTTTTATTAACAAAATCCAAATGACAATTCATGCCAATATTTATCGCCTCTTTTGTTTCGCCTAAAAAAAGCCCAAAAGTTATTTGCATTGGTGGCATTTTCCTAGGCAAATTAGCCCTATCTGAGTAAGCAGCATCTTGCCAAATAACCATCAAAATACTTTTATTTTTCTTGAATTTATATTTTGATTTTGGTTTAGTTTTATTCATAAAATTGAAATTTAAAAATTTGAGAGAATAGAATAAATTAATAACCCTACTTTCTTTTATTTTTGTAGTATTTCCCTAAAAGCCAAATAAATAAAGTTAATATTACTGGCGTTGCTATTGTAATAATAAGAAGAGAAATTTTGTTAGCCATATTTTTTAACACCGGCTAATTTTCTATTATTATATATGTTTTATCAACCTTTTGTCAAGTATTTTCCGACAAAACTTATCCACAGACGTAAAAAATTAAAATACCGCTCTATTTAAGCAGTATTTTTAGTTAATGTTTGTAAAACGATAGCTGACAATTTAATTCAAATTGACTTATCTTTAAAAACAATTTATAATAAAAACATATGGAATTAGAAATACTTCCCCTAGAATTAAGAAAGTTAGGTCTGACTGAAAAGCAATCTTTAGTCTATTTAACCGCTTTGGAACTTGGTTATACATCAATTCAAAAAATAGCTCAAAAAGCCAAGATCAGCAGGCCAACTACATATGAAATAGTAAAATCCCTTAAGCAAAAAGGGCTTATTTCTGAGTCAAAAGATAAGAATAAAAGATATTTTATTGCAGAATCCCCTGATAAGCTTTTAGGCATCTTGAGAATAGAAAAAAAAGAAATTGAAGAAAAAGAAAGAGAATTTCTTAGAATTATCTCTGCTTTAAAAAGTAAATATTTTTTAGGAGATAAAAGTGAAATAAAGACATATAAAGGTAAAGCTGAAATTGAAAGTTTATTTGAAGATTTTTTAACAACTCAAAGCAAAAAAATTTATGTCTTCATTAATAATGAAAAAATCTGGCCTCTTAAAGCCAGGCAATCAGCTTATCAAAAAATAACTAAAAGATTAGGAAAAATTGAAATTTTGGAAAGAAAACCAATTAAACATGATATTCCATTATTTCCAGGCATTATTATTATTTACGAAAAAATTATTATTATCCCTAATGAAAAGTTAACAGGTATATTAGTTGAAAATAAGATTCTTATTGACCTGATAAAATCTTTTTTTCTTTGTATTTGGGAAAAATAAAAAGCGGCCTATGTTGTAGACCGCTTTGGCATAAAAAGAAAAGAAACATTAGTAAGTGACCATTTGTTCCTTGGTAAACTGTTCTCTGACTCTGATCTCAGCTTTTTCATCTTTTATCACTTCTGTTTTTCTCTGAAGAAATTGAAATTTTTCTTCAGGAACTACAGAACTCCTATCACTAAAACCCTGATGCTTCTCCAATACATCCACCATTACAATTCACCTCCTTTCTTTTTTTATTTATTTAAAGGAACTAAAAAATCTAGCCACTCGGCTAGATTTACTTTTATTTTATTTATTCCTTTTAATTATTTCTTAATAATTTCAAAACCTAGCCGATAAAGTTTTCTTGTAAAGACAAAATAAAAACCAGCGAATAACGCAATGTTAGCTAGGACAAATTTTATTGATTTGTAAATCATTATCTTATCTGT
>Ga0268277_1000379_pt1 | contig 37115 bp, 29 predicted proteins | sample saktaG_5_FD_190132 | JGI IMG/M metagenome (GOLD analysis project Ga0268277, IMG submission 190132) | Saline water microbial communities from Sakinaw Lake, British Columbia, Canada - sak_2010_1_5_50m | ecosystem: Environmental > Aquatic > Non-marine Saline and Alkaline > Saline ... | reverse complement strand
AAGCTCTATTTTTAACCAAGTTTTGTATTTATTTTTCTCTTCCCAGATATTTTTCATAACCGGAAGAGAATATCGATCAATCATTGATATCACCTCTTAATTAGTCGTTAGTATATCGTATCGCGTATTGCGTTAAAAAATTAGGTCAGGTGTAGGGGCACAATGAATTGTGCCCTCACTATTTTATTCCCTAATATCTCTTGTAGGGGCACGATGCATCGTGCCCCTACATTACTATTTTGTTTACTTTTTGGGTTATAAGCAAATAATTGCTAGTATATATTTTTTTAATAACCAGCTAACGGTTGTATGACAACTAAAAGTCTACCACCTTTTTATTGTTCATTTAAATACTTTTTCTCGAATAATAGTTTGGCTTCTTTTTGGCCCTACAGATATTATAACCACTTTTGTTTTGACTAATTCTTCTATTCGGCTAATATATGCCTTTAATTGTTTCGGAAGGTTTTCGTATTTAGTTATCTGAGAAACATCTCCTTTCCACCCTTCCATTTCTTCGTATATCGGAATACAGTTCTGTAAAGTCTCTATATTAATCGGAAACTCTTTTATTGTATCCCCATTATATTTGTAAGAAGTGCATATTTTGATCTTATCAAAATCACTTAGAACATCTATCTTAGTTAAAACCATGCAATCCATCCCATTAATTCTGACTGCATAGTTTACTAATACCGCATCGAACCATCCACATCTCCGAGGTCTTCCGGTAGTTGCTCCAAATTCTCCCCCTTTTTGTCGTATATGCTCTCCCAATTCCCCTGTCAGTTCAGTGGGAAAAGGTCCTCTTCCTACTCGGGTAGTGTAGGCTTTGGTTATTCCCATAACTTTGTTTATCTTGGTAGGACCTACGCCTGTTCCAGTACATGCGCCGCCGGCTATTGGATTAGATGAAGTTACATAGGGAAAAGTTCCATGGTCAATATCTAATAAAGTTCCCTGGGCACCTTCAAATAATATTTTTTTATCTTCATTAATGGCCTGATTCAGGTGTAGAGAAACATCTATCATATATTTTTTTAACAATTGACCGTATTCTATATATTTTTTTAAAATGTCTTTCTTTTCCTGATTAGATATTTTAAGCCCATATAATTTTTCGAAAATATCATTTTTTTCGTTTAAATTAATTTCTATTTTTTTTGATAAAGATTTGCCATTTACCATATCAATCATTCTTATCCCGATGCGAGCGATTTTATCTACGTAGGCCGGACCAATGCCTCTTTTGGTTGTACCTATTTTATCTTTCCCTCTTTTATTTTCTTTTATTTCATCCAAAATCTTATGATAAGGGAAAACAACGTGTGCTTTAAAATCTATAAATAAATTACCATCAACTTCTATGTTTTTTTTCTTTAAATCTTCGATTTCCTGCAACAAGGATTGCGGATCTATCACCACTCCATTTCCGATAAAACATTTTACTCCTGAATGCAAGATACCGGAAGGAATAAGGTGGAAGATATATTGTTCATCCCCTTTTACTACCGTATGACCAGCATTGCTGCCACCTTGATATCTAACAATAATGTCTGCTTCCTTGGAAAGCAAATCAGTTATTTTTCCTTTTCCTTCATCTCCCCATTGAGAGCCAACTACTACTAGTGTGGACATAAAAATTACCTACTCTTTCGATATTTTATTTATTCATTTTAACTAATTTATTATACATACTTCTTGTCATATTAAAATTAAAATTTAAAGCGAAAAACGTAAAACAATAATTCAAAATTCAAAACTTTCTCAAATAAAGTATATTTTTTAGTGTAGGGGTCGAATTTATTCGACCCGTTTTTTTGCGGGTTTGATGAATCAAACCCCTACATTATTACCCACTGTTTTATAATTTTGTAGGGGCACAATGAATTGTGCCCTCTTTATTTTATTGCCTTTCGTTTACCCTGGGCACGATGCATCGTGCCCCTACCTCTGGCTTCTGATTTTCCTCACGCAATACGCAATACGCGATACACGATACGATTTTACTCCCATTCGATCGTTGCAGGTGGTTTTGAGCTTATATCATAAACTATTCGATTAATACCTTCTACTTCATTAATAATTCTATTAGATATCTTGCCTAATACTGCATAAGGTATTTTAGACCAATCAGCAGTCATACCATCACTACTGTTTACAATCCTTAAAGCGAGAACAAAATCATAGGTTCGAATATCTCCCATTACTCCTACTGTTTTTATCGGGAGTAAAATACCAAAAGATTGCCAGACCTTTTTATACAAGGCATTCCTTTTTATTTCCTGCTTAATTATATCATCTGCTTCTCTTAAAATATCTAATTTCTTTTCATCAATTGGGCCAATTACCCGAATGGATAATCCCGGCCCAGGGAAGGGTTGTCTCCAGATAACTTCATCAGGAAATTTTAATTTTTTCGCTATTTTTCTTACCTCATCCTTAAACAGATATTTTAAGGGTTCCAGGACTTGCAGTTTCATTTCTTCAGGTAATCCACCTACATTATGATGAGACTTAATCGTCGAAGAAGGACCTTCTAAAGAAATACTTTCTATCACATCGGGATAAAGAGTCCCTTGTAGTAAATAGTTTACCCTGCCAATATCTTTAGCTTTCTCCTCAAATATCCGGATAAATTCTTCTCCGACAATCTTTCTCTTTATCTCTGGATCACTTATACCTTTCAATTTCTTTAAAAATCTCTCAGAGGCATCAATATAGATTAAATCTATTTTAAAATTATTTTTAAATCTCTTCTGTACTTCTTCTGCCTCTCCTTTTCTTAGTAGACCATTATTAATAAAAATACAGTACAACTGATTACCGATAGCTTTATGGGTTAATGCTGCTGCCACTATCGAATCTATCCCTCCACTTACCCCGGCTACAACCTTACCTTCACCAACTTTTTCTTTGATATCCTTTACAGATTGTTGAATAAAAGATTGTAAATTCCAGCTATACTGACACTGGCATATCTTGTAGAGAAAGTTTTCTAACAATTTCTTACCTAACAGAGTGTGACTAACTTCGGGGTGAAATTGAACTCCGTAGAATTTCTTCTCTCTATTTACCATAGCTGCAACTTTGGTATTTTCGCTTTGGGCAATAACTTTAAAATTTGGAGGAAGGCTTTCTATTAAATCCTGGTGGCTCATCCAACAGGTGGAATTGGCAGGGAAACCATGAAAAATATCTTCTTGATTATCAAAAATAATATCAACCCTACCGTATTCTGCCTGAGATGCTTTTACCACTTTCCCTCCTGAAAATTGGGCAATTAGCTGAGCACCATAACAAATTCCTAATATGGGTATACCTAATTCAAATATTTTTTTATTGCACACCAGCGATTGATCTTCATATACGCTTGCTGGTCCTCCAGAGAGAATAATTCCTTTAGGTAGATCCTGTTGTATTTTTTTTAAATCAATATTATAAGGAAGTATTTCCGAGTAGACCTTAGCTTCTCTTACCCTTCGAGCAATTAATTGCGTATATTGTGAACCAAAATCTAAAATTGCAATCCATTCTTTTTCTTTTTCTTGTTTCAAAAACAAATCCCCCCAGCTTATGTTTTTTGTTTTCTATAATATAGTGATTGTAACCCAAAAAGTACACAAAATAGTAATGTAGGGGCACGATGCATCGTGCCCACAGGAGAAATTAGGTAATAATATGGCGAGGGCACAATTCATTGTGCCCCTACAACATAATTATAACCAAAAAATCATAATTTGCTGTAAAATTATCTGCAACGTACCATATACATAAGCTATTGAATAATATTTTTCAGCTTTTTGGCAAATAACTATATGGTTATTTCCCAAAAAGCTGAAAAATATTCAAAAGCAGAGATATATACAACATATTGTAAATAATTCTAATAAGACTCTTAACAATTCACTAATTCTCGGTTTATTCCCAATAATAATTATAGCACATCTTCAATTTGCAACCATAGTAATTAAATATTTTTAATTTTTTTTAAAAAAAAGAAGGACTTTTATAAATTAATGTAGTATATATATTTAATGAGAATTGTATAGAGAATTTATAAATAATAAAATAAATACTAATAAACAATTTTCTCCTAAATAAATACATTAAACTGTATGAAAGTAGGGGGAGAAGTCTTTTCTTTTATGGAAAAGGAGCCGAAGGGGCACGATGTATAACGCATTTAAACTCTCAGGCAAAAGGACCCTTACTGGACAGAACTCTGGAAAGTTTTTTAGTAAACACCGAAGGGGTAATTTTTCATTATTTATTAATGATGAAAAAAATCTCTCAGGTACAAAGACAGAGCGGGAATATTCTTTGAATATTTCTGTTCTGTCTTTGTTATTTTAAACTAAAATATTAAAAAATAAAATCAGGAGGCACCCAAATGAAATCAGATTTACAGATCGCTCAAGAAGCTAAACTAAAACCGATCACTGAAATTGCCGCATCTATCGGGATAAATGAAGATGAATTAGACCTCTACGGTAAATACAAAGCCAAGGTCTCCCCCGATATCTTAAAGAGGCTGCAAGATAGACCTCAAGCCAAATACATCGTAGTAACCGCTATCACCCCTACCCCCTTAGGTGAAGGTAAAACAGTAACCTCTATCGGATTAGGCCAGGGCCTGGCCAAGATTGGTAAAAAAGTAATTAACACCCTACGGGAGCCCTCGATGGGACCGGTCTTCGGGATCAAAGGAGGGGCAGCCGGAGGAGGATATTCCCAGGTAGTCCCCATGGAAGATCTTAACTTGCATTTTACCGGAGATATTCATGCAGTGGGAGCAGCCAATAACCTACTCTGTGCTATGCTGGACACTCATCTGCAAAAGGGTAATAAATTAGGCATAGATATCCATAACATCAATATCAACCGGGTAGTAGACATCTCAGATAGAGCCCTCCGTCAAATTATCATCGGCTTAGGCGGTAAGGTTAACGGCATCCCCCGGGAGACCGGCTATGATATCACCGTAGCCTCTGAAGTTATGGCTATCCTCTCTCTGTCTACCAACATCTTTGATCTTCGAGCTCGATTGGGTCGGATGACCATAGCCTATACCAGTGACGGCAATCCGGTAACTGCTGAAGACCTGAAAGCCGCCGGGGCCATGACCGTCCTTTTAAAAGATGCCTTAAAACCTAACCTCATTCAAACTTTAGAACACGGACCCTGCCTGATGCACTGTGGTCCCTTTGCTAATATCGCCCATGGCAACAACTCCGTTTTAGCTGATCTGATTGCTTGTAAATTAGCTGACTATGTGGTCACCGAATCCGGGTTCGGTGCTGATATGGGCTTTGAAAAGATGTGTAATATCAAGTGCCGTACCAGTGGTCTGAAAGTAGATTCAGCAGTAGTGGTCTGTACCATCAGAGCATTAAAGATGCACGGCGGGGCCATCAAAGTAGTGGCTGGAAAACCATTGGACCAAGAAACACTAGGCCGGGAAAACTTAGAAGCAGTAGCCAAGGGTTGTGAAAACCTGGAGAAACATATAGAAAATGTCCTCTTGCACGGTGTCCCGCCGATAGTAGTTATCAATCGTTTCCCCACCGATACCCCGGCCGAGATCAAGCTGATCAAAGAAAAGTCTTTGGCTGCCGGTGCCATCGCTGCGGTCACTCATGAAGTCTGGGCCAAAGGAGGAGAAGGAGCAATCGAATTGGCCGAAGCGGTAGTGGAAGCTACCAAAAGACCCAATCATTTTCACCACCTCTATCCCCTGGATTTATCGATCAAGGAAAAGATTGAGACTATTGCTACTCAAATCTACGGTGCAGAGGGAATCGATTATGCTCCTCTGGCTGAAAAGAAGATTAAATTATTTACCGAAGTAGGTTTTGATAAACTCCCCATCTGTATGGCCAAGACGCACCTTTCTCTATCTCATGAGCCTTCCGCAAAAGGCCGGCCTCGTAATTTCCGTATACCGGTAAGAGATGTCAGGGCATCCGTGGGAGCAGGTTTCCTCTACCCTCTTTTGGGAACCATGATGACTATGCCAGGCTTACCTTCTGTTCCGGCATCTACCAAAGTAGATATTGATGAGAATGGGAATACAGTGGGATTGTTCTAGATTAATTCGTATTGCGTATTGCGTATTGCGTGAAGAAAATCAGAAGTCAGGAGTAGGGGCACGATGTATCGTGCCCAGGGTTTACCCTGCTTAGTAGATACTCACTTAGCAGGGTAAACAAAAGACAATAAAACAGGAAGGGCACAATTCATTGTGCCCCTACAAAATCATAAAAACAGTGGGTAATAATGCAGGGGCTTGATTCATCAAGCCCGCAATAAGGACGGATCGAATAAATTCGACCCCTACACCTGATACTAATGGTGTAAACGGATATCGACTAAAAACTATCTCAAGGAGGTGATGATTGAAAGTAGTTAGAAAGTGGTATTAAAATGAAATTTAATTAAAATTATTAAATAATAAAATGAATGGAGGAAATATATTAAATGACTAATAAAGTGATTGAAAATTTATATTATACTAAAAGTGAAGAGTGGTTAAGGATAGATGGTGACATTGGAACAATGGGAATTACCGATTATGCTCAGAATCAGTTAGGAGATATTGTTTACCTGGAAAAAATTGAAAAAGGGAAAAAAATAAAACAAGATGAAACCCTTACTACTATTGAATCAGTAAAAGCCGTATCTGATGTGAAAACTCCGATAACCGGTGAAGTAATCGAGGCAAACACAAAAGTTATTGAGGATGCTTCTATTATCAACCAAGATCCTTACGGAGATGGATGGATTGCTAAAATAAAGATAGATAATAAGGATGAATTAAAGAATCTTATGAGTTCCCAAGAATATTCTGAATATAAAAAAGAATAGAGGTGTAATAAATATGAGATATATCCCCACTACCGAAGAGCAAAAAAAGAATATGCTGAAAGAGATTGGAGTTTCTTCCTTTGAAGACTTAATTGAAAATATCCCCCAAAGCCTTCGATTAAAAGAAAAATTATGTATTCCGGAGGCAATGTCAGAAAGTGAATTAGAAGATAAAATTTACCATATCGCTAAGAAAAATGCTGATTTTTATTCCACAAAACCTTTAATAGGTGCTGGTTCCTACCGACACTTTATCCCGGAAGCGGTAAAATTTCTTCTACAAAGAGAAGAGTTCTGGACCTGCTACACCCCCTATCAACCTGAATTGAGTCAAGGCACTTTGCAATCTATATTCGAATACCAGAGCTATATTTCCCGGCTTACCAAGATGGAGGTAATAATCCCCTCTATCTATGATGGTGCCTCAGCAACTGCTGAAGCAGCACTAATGTCTTTAAGATTGACTCACAAAAACAAAATTCTGGTATCAAATTTACTTCATCCACATTACCGAGAAACAGTTAAAACCTATTTGGCTCCTCATGAAACAGAAATTATTGATTTACCTTATAAAAAAGGTTTAATTGATATGGAGAAATTAAAAATCTTAATTGATGAAGATGCGGCCTCTGTAATTATTCAAAATCCTAATTTCTTTGGTGGCATAGAGGATATGGCAGAAATTTCCGAAATAGTACATTCTAAAGGTGCACTGTTAATCAATGTAATTGTGGAAAGTATGTCTTTAGGAATTTTAAAAGCTCCGGGAGAAATAGGAGTTGATATCGTTGCTGGAAATGCCCAATCATTTGGGATGGATTTAAATTATGGCGGGCCTTATAATGCTTATTTAGGAACCAGGAAACAGTATATTAGACAGATTCCTGGAAGAATCGTAGGAGAAACAGTAGATATTGATGGGAAACGAGTTTTTGTAATGACTTTGCGAGCTCGAGAACAAGATATAAGGAGAGAAAAAGCGACTTCTAATATCTGTACTAACCACAATCTAAATGTTCTGGCTGCTAATATTTTCCTTTCTTTAATGGGCACTGAGGGTCTTTATCAAATTTCTCTTCTTAATGCTAAATCTGCTCATTATCTAGAGAATTTATTATTGCAAACCGGAAAATTTGAAAGAGCATTCGACTATCCTTTCTATAACGAGTTTTTATTGAAGAGCAAGGATGACATCTCTTCTATAAATAAAAAACTTTTGGGAAACAACTTTGTTCCCCCTCTCAAGATTTGCGAATTTTATCAAGAGGAAAATTTAAATAATGGTCTACTCTTTGCCGTTACTGAAGTATTGAGCAGGGATAACTTAAGCTTAGTAGCTAAAATTCTTTCAGAATAAGGAGAGATAAATATGAAATTAATATTTGAAAAAAGTATAAAAGGTAGAGATGGTTATTCGCTGCCTCAAGATTTATTTGGGGATATTAAAATTGAAGAATGTTTACCTGAATATGCTATTAGTAAAGATAAAAAATTACTTAGTGAGGTCTCTGAAGTAGATGTTGTCCGGCATTTTACTAAACTTTCTAAATTAAACTACGGTCTTGATGATGGCATCTATCCCTTGGGTTCATGTACGATGAAGTATAATCCTAAAATTAATGAGAAGTTAGCCTCTTTTAGTAATTTTATCTACGCACACCCTTTAGCCCCTGAAGAGACCGTACAGGGTTGTTTGGAGATTTTCTATGATTTAAATAAATTACTATGCGAAATAACCGGTATGGACGAATATACTATGGCCCCTGCTGCGGGAGCACACGGTGAACTTGCGGGCATTCTCATTATGAGAAAATATTTTGTAGATCACAGGGACATCCGACATAAGATGCTAATTCCCGATTCCGCTCATGGTACAAATCCTGCTTCAGCTGCTATGGGAGGTTTTCAAGTAGTAGAAGTAAAATCAAATGAAAAAGGTACAGTAAACCTTGGAGAATTAGAAAAACTAATGGATGAAGATACTGTAGGATTAATGTTGACTAATCCCAATACCGTAGGATTATACGATGAAGGAATAGAAGAAATTGAAAAGATTGTCCACGGTAAAGGTGGTCTGCTCTATTATGATGGTGCTAATCTTAATGCCTCCCTGGGAATCATCAGACCCGGAGATGCCGGTTTCGATGTAGTTCATCTTAATCTGCATAAAACTTTTTCTACTCCCCATGGAGGGGGTGGACCCGGTGCTGGAGTAATCGGAGTAAAGAAAGACCTTATTCCTTACCTTCCTACTCCCAATGTTGCTTTTAATTCTGACCAAAAAAAATATTATCTATCAGATGCAGGAAAAAAGAGCATCGGTATGGTAAGGGCATTCTGGGCTAATTTCTCAGTATTGGTTAAGACTTATGCCTGGATTCTTAGTATGGGTCCGGATGGTCTTTATGATGCTTCAAAAACAAGTATAATTAATGCCAATTACGTCTTAGCCAAATTGAAGAAGTATTATAAACCAGCTTATGACCGTTATTGTGGACACGAATGTACAGTTACCGGAAAAGAATATAAAAAGTATGGAGTAAAAACCTTAGATATTGCAAAAAGAATAATGGACTACGGGATGCATCCTCCCACTATTTATTTTCCACATTTTGAACCTTATGCCGAGGAAACTATCATGGTGGAACCGCCCGAATCAGAAAGCAAAGAGATGCTCGACAAATTTATTGATATTATGATAAAAATTTCTGATGAGGCCAGGACAAATCCTGAATTATTGACCACAGCTCCTCATATTACTCCCATTAGAAGGACTAACGATCTATTGGCCGCCAAAAGACCGATCTTAACCTATGATGATGAATTAACACTCAAAGATGAATTAAAGTATCAAGAAAAAGATATTGATTTTTAACCAGGAGGTATAAAAAATGAACGAAGAAAAAGAACTATTATTAACTCCTCTCCATGAGGAACACTTAAAATTAAAAGCACGGATGATACCATTTGATGGCTTTGATATGCCTGTTCAGTACACGGGTATTATAGAAGAACATTCTGCAGTAAGGAAAACAGTGGGTATCTTCGATGTATCTCATATGGGCGAAATTGAACTTAAAGGAAAAGATGCCCTTCCCTTTGCTGATTATCTGGTAACCAATTCTGTAATAAATTTAAAAAATGGAGATATAAAATATTCTCCCCTATGTTATCCTTGTGGCGGTCAGGTGGATGATCTCTTTGTGTATAAGGTACGGGATGATTTTGTACTATTGGTAGTAAACGCTTCACCTAATTATTCGGTCAAAGATTATGATTGGATTATTAAAAATAGAGGTGATTTTGAAGTTGATATTTCCAATAAAAGTAGGGATTATGGAGAAGTGTCAGTTCAAGGTCCTGACGCAATAAAACTTTTAGAACCATTAGTAAAAGGAGATATTTCTCTTAATGAGTTAAAACGTTTTAAGTTTATCATGGGAGAATTGTTCGGTAAAAAAATTCTTATTTCCCGGACCGGCTACACCGGAGAAGATGGATTTGAGATTTATTCCTTTAAGCCTGAAGATATCATAGATATCTGGCAAGGCATTCTCAAGGAAGGCAAAAAATTCGGGATAAAACCATGTGGATTGGGAGCAAGAGATACCACCAGATTCGAAGTATGTTACTGGCTTTATGGTAATGATATTGATGAAACTGTAAACCCCTTAGAGAGCGGCCAGGGTTGGACGGTAAAGCTTGATAAAATAAACTTTATAGGAAAAGATGCTTTGCTTAAAATAAAGGAAAAAGGAGTTAGCAGAAAATTAGTAGGACTTTATATCCCTCAAGGTGGTATTCCCAGAAGCAAAATGGAAGTAAGAAAAGATGGCAAAAGAATTGGATACATTACTTCCGGAAATTATTGCCCTTCTTTAAAAAAGGTTTATGCTATGGCTATCTTGGAACTTCTCTATGCCGAAAAAGGCAACAAAGTAGATATAATCATCAGAAACAAAGAGGTGGAAGCAGAAATAGTTGATATGCCCTTTATTCCCCCATTTAATAAAAGATAAAAAAAACACATAAATACAATTTATTTTCTTAAAAAAGAAGGATTTTCATTTTTTTTGTAGTATATAAATAATATTAAGTAAAAAATTATAAGATGCTTAAAAAATATTTATAGAGATTGTGAGGTGATTCAATGAAAAAAACAGTATTCTATTAATTCTTTAAGGAGGTGATAGTGTACTCAATAAGCATCCTGTTTAATCATTTATAATAAAACAATTAATTTTATGTTTAACCCGTGTTATAAACTAATATTTAAATTATATCTAAAGTAATAATAAATATAATATAAGGAGGATTTTTATTTATGACTGCTATAATGGATTTCTTAACTATACTTGATGATTTTGTCTAGGGACCACCTATGATGATAGCGTTGGTAGGAACTGGGATATTCTTAACTATTAGATTAGGTTTCCCACAATTTTTACATACTACCTATGCTTGGAAATTAATTTTTAAAGGTATGTTTAAAAAAGATACTGCTGTACGGGGAGAAGGAGAAATTACTCCTTTTCAAGCCCTGACTTCAACGCTTGCTGCAACAGTGGGAAATGGTAATATTGCCGGAGTAGCCACTGCTGTAGCTGCTGGCGGCCCAGGTGCATTAGTATGGATGTGGCTTACTGCAGTAGTTGGAATGTGCACAAAAATGTGTGAAGCAACTCTCGGTGTAAAATACAGAATCAAAGACAAAGACGGTGTTTATTCAGGTGGACCAATGTATTTTATCGAAAAAGGATTAGGGCAAAAATGGTTAGGCTGGGTCTTCGCCTTTTTTGGAGCTATCTGTGCCTTTGGTATCGGAGATATGGTTCAAACTAATTCTATGGCTCTGGTTGGCAATAGTGTTTTTAAAATACCGGTAGTAGTAACTGGTATCGTACTTACCTTTTTAGTCTGGATAGTCATAGTGGGAGGAATTAAACGAATCGGTGAAGTAACAGAAAAGTTAGTTCCTTTTATGGCTGTTTTTTACATCGTAGGTGCATTAATTATCATCATTTCTAAAATTAATCTTCTCCCCTGGGCTTTTGGAGAGATATTTAGATCTGCCTTTACCGGAAGAGCTGCTTTTGGAGGATTTGCTGGGGCTACTGTTGCTCAGGCAATGAGATATGGAGTTGCGCGAGGAATATTCTCCAATGAAGCTGGTTTAGGAAGTGCAGGTATTGTTCATGCCGTAGCCCAAGTCAAACACCCTGTTCGTCAAGGTACTTTTGGATTGATCGAAGTTATGATTGATACTTTAATTATCTGTTCTATGACCGGTCTTGTTATTGTTATGACTGGGTCTTTAGAAACTGGCCTTACCAGTACTGCCCTTACCGCGCATGCCTTTTCCACTGTTTTAAAAGGAGTAGGTGGACCTATTGTTGCCATTGGTTCTTTATTGTTCGGTTATTCTACTATTATCACCTGGTGTTACTATGGTCAACAATGTGCCCGTTATATGTTCGGACCTATTGTAGTTAAACCTTATGCCTGGCTCTTTGTTATTGTTGCTTTCTTGGGCGCCATAGTAAAAGTTCCTTTTGTCTGGTTGCTCACTGACGCTCTTAATGGAGCAATGGCAATACCCAACTTAATTGGTTTAATCTTTTTAAGCGGTGTAATGGCCAAGGAAATAAAAGAATACTTCTCTAATCCAGAACTTTTAGGATAAACACTTACAGGAGGAGTAAGTAGATACGGAGTCTTTAATTTATTTAATCATACTAAATTAAAAGACCTCTATACTTTTTCTATTCGGTATAGAGGTCTTTTTTATTGTTTATATTATTTTATTGTTAACTTACTTAGTACATTCCGCCCATTCCGCCTGGAGGCATGCCCGACATATCTTTCTTTTCTTCAGGTTTATCGGTCACTAAACATTCAGTAGTAAGAATCATTCCACCTATGCTGGCTGCATTTTGTAAAGCAGATCTGGTAACCTTAACCGGGTCAACAATACCGGCTTTTATCATGTCGGTAAATTCTCCGGTATTAGCATCGAAACCGATTCCTTTTTCTTTACCCTTTAGTTTCTCTACAATCACTGAACCTTCATAACCGGCATTCTGGGCAATCTGTTTTGTTGGAGCCTCTAAAGATTTGATGATAATATTTGCTCCGATTTTTTGATCACCTTCTAGTTTCATATCTTCCAAAGCTGCAATAATGTTTATCAGAACAGTTCCGCCGCCAGCAACAATGCCTTCTTCTACTGCTGCTTTCGTTGCAGATAAGGCATCTTCAACTCGATGTTTCTTCTCTTTAAGCTCAGTTTCAGTGGCGGCACCTACTTTAATAACAGCTACTCCGCCAACTAATTTTGCTAATCTTTCCTGTAATTTTTCTCGGTCATAATCAGAGGTAGTGTCCTCTATCTGGATTCGAATTTGAGCTTCTCTTTTCTTTATTGTTTTTGTATCCCCTGTTCCTCCGACTATGATAGTTTCTTCTTTGTTTATCTTCACTTGATGAGCAGACCCTAACATTTTTATTTCTGTATTTTCTAATTTAAGACCTAATTCTTCAGAAATTAGCTGTCCGCCGGTAACCGTAGCAATATCAGCTAACATCTCTTTTCTTCTATCACCAAAACCGGGTGCCTTCACAGAAACACAATTCAAGGTTCCTCTGATTTTATTTACTACCAAAGTAGCTAAAGCCTCTCCTTCGACATCTTCAGCAATAATTAATAAAGGTTTACCGGACTGGGCAACTTTTTCTAAAATAGGCAATAATCCTTTCATATTGCTTACTTTGGAATCAGTTATCAAGATATATGGATCGTCTAATATGGCTTCCATTCTTTCTGCGTCTGTTACCATATAGGGAGAAATATATCCTTTATCAAACTGCATTCCTTCTACTACCTCTAAAGTAGTTCCCAAGGTTTTGGATTCTTCTACGGTGATAACTCCATCTTTTCCTACTTTTTCCATAGCATCAGCAATGATATTTCCTATTTCTCTATCAGCAGCTGAAATTGAAGCTACGTTAGAAATAGATTCTTTATCGCTGACTTCTTTGCTTAATTTTTTAATTTCAATAACTGCTTTTTCTACAGCCAAATCTATTCCCCTCTTTACCATAATCGGGTTTGCCCCAGCGGCTACATTTCTTAGGCCTTCATGAATAATTTCTTGTGCTAAAACAGTTGCTGTGGTCGTACCATCTCCAGCAATATCATTAGTTTTGGTTGCTACTTCTTTAACAAACTGTGCTCCCATATTCTCAAAAGGTTCATCGAGATCAATCTCTCGAGCAATAGTAACCCCGTCATTGGTAATGGTGGGGGAACCAAATTTCTTATCTAAAACTACATTTCTTCCCTTGGGGCCCAAAGTAATTCTTACAGTGTCAGCCAAGGTTTTTGCGCCTTTCTCTAAGGCTCTTCTTGCATCTTCACCAAACAAAAATTGTTTTGCCATTTATTTATCCTCCTTTTATATATGACCTCTTTATTTTTTTTCTTTTAAATTAAATTATTTTTTAAATTAATTTTGTTCTAAAAAATTACATTTCATTATTTAACGATTGCTAAAATATCTTTTTCGCTCAGAATGAGATAATCTTCATCATCATCTCCCTTAATGTCTGTCCCGGAATATTTTGCGTAAACTACTTTTTCTCCTTTTTTAACAGTCATGGGAATCATTTTACCATCTTTGTTAGTACCACCGGGCCCTACCGACAATACCTCTCCCACTTGAGGCTTTTCTTTGGAAACAGTATCGGGAAGTAGAATTCCCCCTTTACTTTTTTCCTCTTCGAGTATGGGTTTTATCAGTACCCGATCTCCTAGTGGTTTTAATTCCTTAATGTTCATGCTCAGTAACCTCCTTTAATAATATTTAATTCGTAAGCTTAATTAGCACTCTCATAGTTAGAGTGCTAAAAATACCTTATATATAGTATATAAACTTCTTAATAAAAGCAAACCTCTTTATCGGCCATATTTAGCTATTTACCGCAATATTTTATGATGATGAGTAATTTATTGTTTTTTTACTTCTATTTAATAGTTATTACTCTCTAAAGGTAATCTTGAAACCGCATCTAAACTTAAAGATGATTTTTTATTTTCCTTAAATTTATAATATCCAGCTGAAGCTACCATGGCTGCATTATCAGTACACAGAAAAGTTGAAGGATAAAAAACCTTTATATTTAATAAATTTGCTTTTTCTTTAATCTCCCTTCTCAAAGAGGTATTTGCAGCAACTCCGCCAGCTAAAATAATCTGTTTAGCTTTAAATTGTAAAGCTGCCTTTATGGTCTTTTCAACCAAAACATCAGTTGCTGCTTGTTGAAAAGAAGCTAATATATCGCTAACAGGAATATTTTTATTTCTTTTTTCTAACTCTTTTAAATGGTAAATTACTGCAGTTTTAAGACCGCTAAAACTAAAGTCATAAGTTTTATCATTTAAAATCGGGCGAGGAAATTGGATTGAGGAAGGATCTCCTTCTTTGGCTAATTTTTCTATGATAGGACCACCGGGGTAACCTAAGTTTAAAAACTTTGCTATCTTATCGAAAACTTCTCCTGCTGCGTCATCTTTGGTCTGGCCTAATAATTCATACTCTCCAAAATATCTTATATATACCAAAGATGTATGCCCGCCAGAAACAATTAAACAAACAAAAGGAGGTATTATCTCATTATGCTCTAAAAAATTTGCATAAATGTGAGCTTCAAGGTGGTTTACTCCGATAAGTGGTATATTTTGAGCATAAGCTATGGCTTTAGCGACAGATAATCCAACTAATAGTGAACCTATTAAACCCGGGCCGTAAGTTACTGCTATTGCAGATAAATCAGTGATTTTTTTCCCTGATTCGTCTAAGGCTTTGTCAATTACCGGAATAATGTACTCCATATGTTTACGTGAGGCTATTTCAGGGACTACTCCTCCATATTTTTGATGAATGCTAATCTGGGAAGCGACTATATTCGAAATAATTTTTTTTCCATCTTCCACAATAGCAGCTGCTGTTTCATCACAAGAAGTTTCGATTCCCATTATTAAATCTGGCATTTATTTTTTCCTTCTTCGTAGAATATACCAATTTACCAATTGACCGATTCACCAATTAACCAATTAGTTAGTCGTTAGTATTAAATACAAGATGCAAGATTATTCAATTGACCAATTGGCCAACTAAATTAGTCTACCAGCCAATTATGCTGGTAGTTATTACTCTTTGGTTTTTGATTCCAGGTGTATAGACAAAGAAACCGACTTGCGATTTTTAGTTTTCAGTTCTCGGTTTAGTTTTGAATTTTAAGTTATAGCTTTGCGCTTTTAGTTTTTCGCTATGTGTTATAATCGCTATACGCTCCACACTATCCGTTATCTTTCTTGGCTATATACTATATACTAAATACTAAATACTTATTTATTTAATCCAATTTCTTTTCCATAACCAAAGCGTCTTCTTTTTCTTCTTGATAATAATTTCTTAAAAGCTTTATTACTTTGTATCCATATTTTCTGTATATGTCTTGTGCAATATAATTTGATCTTCCTACTTCTAAAAATATTTTTTTAATTTTATGGGTAGCTGCTGTTTTTTCGACAAACTTTAAAAGTTTTTTTCCATTGCCCTTTCTCCGATATTTTTCGGCAATAGCAATATTGGTAATATGAAAACTGATTTCTTTGTGCAAAAGACCAAGATAACCTATTATTTCATTATTTTTCTCCAATACAAAATATCTTGCATATCTGTTTAGAGTTAATTCACTAAGAAACAGATCGTAAGTCCAGGGAACGGTAAAAGATTCCTTTTCAATCTCTAATACTATTTTTAAATCGTCTATTTTCATAGATCTGATAGTTGTCCCGGTAAAATTCTTGTTAATCATAGTTTTAATTATTTATATTTTTTCTCCCAAATAATTTCAGCTTCAGATTTTCTCAGATAAAAAGGAAAAAGTAGGGAAATATCATCTTCCTCTTTTCTTTTAAGTTTATCTAAACCTAAAAAAGCAATATTAGTGGCTATCGATAGATTTATTTGAGAATCGATAAATAAAGCATTTTTGCCTATTTTGACTTCAATATTTTCCCGATATTTTCTTATTCCATCTCCCAAAAAGATAATTTTTCCTTTCAAGGGAGAAAGTCTTTTTAGCAGACTATGGATATCTTCACATTTATAATCCATAACCTTGTGCAGACTTTCCCCTCCCCGAAATACAACATCGTATATTTCATCTTTCTTGGATTCTAAAATGGGACATATTAAATGCGGTATACCGGTTAAGGGAAATGCCATAGCTTCTAAGGTGGGAATCCCTAATAAAGGCAGTGAGCAGGCGTAAGATAAACCTTTGGCAACAGCTAAACCGATTCGAAGACCGGTAAAAGAACCCGGGCCTATAGAAACTGCAATACCATTAATTTCTTCCATTTTTAAGTCCATTGTTTTTAACAAGTCTTTTATGGCAGGCACTAAAATGGATGAGTGTTTTTTCTTTAAACCATTAATAGTATACCCTGCAAGAATATCCTCATCTTCTATTAAACCTAAATTACAAAATTTAGTAGAAGTATCAATTCCTAAAATTTTCAATTTTCTTTAGCTCCTTTAAAAATTTATCAAATCTGTCTCCCTGAGGAATGAAAGAAATTATTCTTTCATAACGATCTTTAAATTTAATATTGATCTTTAAATGTCCTTGCGGCAAAAGTTGTTCAATCTTCTCAGCCCACTCAATAACTGTTAAACCTTCTCCGTAAAAATATTCCTCGTACCCCAATTCTAGGATTTCTTCTGCATCATTAATCCGAAACAAGTCAAAGTGATAAATTGGAATTTTACCTTGATATTCATTTATAATGGTAAAAGAAGGGCTGGTAACATAATCTTTCACTTCTAATTCCTGAGATAACCCTTGAATGAAACAGGTTTTTCCTGCACCCAGTTCTCCGTAAAAAGCTAATAAATCTCCCGGTCTGGCTAATTTGCCTACCTTTTTCCCTAATTTTTTTGTTTCCTCAGGGTTTTTAGTAATAATAGTTAAATTCATCTTGAAAATAATTTAAACCTTTCTAATTATTGCGTATAGTTTAACTATTCTATTTATGTAAGTTACTAATGGTTTCAGATTAAATTAAAAATTTAAAACGAAAAGCGAAAAACCATAATTCAAAACTCAAAACTTTTTCGTATATCGTATTGTGTATTTCTTATTTCGAATTAGTTTCCCTTTTTGTCATTGCAAGGAGTGAAACTACGAAGCAATCTCAAAAAGTACGGGATTGCCACACTCCCTGCGGTCACTACAATGACAACTTAATTCATTTCGGACAGACATAATATCTATCCCTACATATTATATTACTTATTACTGTGTTCTATGCGTTCTACGCTACATGCTATACGCTAGTTTGCACGAGATACGAGATACAAATTAGACTTTTGGTTACTGACTTCTGATTCCTTCTTCCTTTTTATATAAATAATATGTAATATAAATTAAGCTTCTGGTATCTTTTTTATTCTAATTTTGAGTTTTGAGCTATGGTTTTACGTTTTGCGCTTTTCGTTTTTCGCTTTCTTGCTATCTGCTATAAGAATTTTTCCCCTAACATAGTTTTAATCTTCCATGGTCTTCCATTCTTAATAAATAATTTAGGAACTCGCTTTTTATCCGACATATGCACAACTTCATAATTAATGGTTTTAATCTTATCAGCTATTTCTTCTACAGTTATTTCTTCTTGTCCCTGTCTTCCCCAAAGCACCACTTCATCACCTATTTCTACTTGTGGAAGGTTAGTAACATCAATCATGGTTTGATCCATACATACCCGTCCAATTACAGGGAAGCGTTTTCCTTTTACTAAAACCTCCCCTTGATTAGAAAGTAGTCGATTATAACCATCAGCATAACCTACTGGCAGGGACGCAACAACTGTTCTTTTTTTCTTGGTAATATAGGTCCGACCATAACTGATATATTCTCCTGCAGGTAATTCTTTCAAAAAAACTATCCGCGTTTTAAAAGCTTGAGCCGGAATTAGTTTAACAGCCTTCTGCACTTCTCTTGAAGGATAGAGCCCATATATGGAGATTCCCGACCTTACCAAATCCAACCACATATGCGGTAAATCAAGAAGTGTAGCACTGTTACCTACATGTTTTAGGGGAATTCTTATTCCCTCTTTTTCTAATGTAGTTAAAACTTCCATAAATTTACTAAATTGTTTTTCCGTATAGGTTTTATCTTTCTCATCGGCAACTGAAAAATGGGTAAAAATGCCTTCTATTTCCACATTTTTCAAAATTTTAATTTTTTTAATAAAATTTAAAACATGGTTGGAGGAAATTCCTATTCTTCCCATACCGGTATCTACCTTAAGATGAACTTTAATTATTTTGTCTTCCTTAAACGCTGACTCAGAGAGTTTTTCCACCATTTCATATTCACTCACTGTAGGAGTTATATTATATGCTACCAACGATTCCGCTTGCTGTTTTAAAGTTAAGCCAAGGACTAAAATAGGAACGTTAACGCCGGCTTTGCGAAGAAAAATACCTTCTTCTGCATGGGCAACTGCTAATCTGTTAGCCCCGCTGTTTAATACTATTAAAGACGTCTCTAGAGCATCGTGCCCATAAGCATTGCCTTTTATTACAGCCATTAATTCTTTTTTTCCGCCTATTAATTCTTTTATCTTTTTTACATTATTTGCAATTGCATCAAGATTTATTTCTACCCAGGTAGAGCCCAATAACTTTTGCATTTTTGGATTTTCCTTTCTTTTATTTCGTATATAGTATTAAGTATAGCGTATAGCGTTTAGTGTATAGTTTAAATATTTTAGTATTTATTTATCCCTCATTATTTTTAGTTAACCCTGTACCCACAATTTTTATGATTTTGTAGGGGCACAATGAATTGTGCCCTTTCTGTCTTTATATTATTTCCGTTTACTTTGGGCACGATGCATCGTGCCCCTACCTTTAAATCCTAATTTTCTTTACTATATACTATATACTATCTTTATTTATTCTAAACTCAAAAAAGCTTGAGGGATTTGAGATAAGATATCACCAGCTATCATACCTCTTTCTCCTTTGATATCTCGGGCTAAATCACCGGCCAGGCTATGAATGTAAACTCCGGCTATTGCTGCTGAAAAATTGTTGGCTCCCTGGGCTATCAAGCTGCAAATTATTCCAGTAAGAACATCCCCCGAACCTCCGGTGGCCATTCCCGAATTATCACCAACATTGATATAGGCTTCTCCTTCTTTATTGGCAATTATTGTTCTGGCACCCTTTAAAACTACTACAATTCCAAATTCTTGAGCAATCTCTCTGGTAAGATCCAATTGATTATTTAAAATATAATCTGTATCCTTATTTAATAGTTTAGCCATTTCCCCGGGATGGGGGGTAATCACCAAAGGAGCTTTAACCTTTTTCAATATGTTGATATCCTTACTTATAGCGTATATTGCATCGGCATCAACTACCAAAGGAATATTAGACTTTTCTATAATTTTTCTTACTAGTCGTTGGGTCTCTAATTCCAGAGAAATACCAGGACCCATCCCTAATGCGGAAAAACCTTTCATTAGTTTTAAAATTGTTTCTTCTGCATCCTCCCCTAAAGACTGTTTTTCCGTTTCGGCAAGAGGGAGTGTCATAACTTCAGTTAATTTTACTTCCATTATGGGATTCAAACTTCGGGGAATTCCTAATACTACAATACCTGCTCCACTTCTCATAGCTGCTTCACTGGCTAAATATGCTGCTCCAGTCATGCCAACCGAACCAGCCAAGATCAAGACTTTACCGAAAGAGCCTTTGTGAGAATAAGATGCGCGAAAAGGTAAAAGTGATTTGACTATCTCTTTAGTTACCATATTAGTTTTTATTTTATTATTCTTTAAAAGACAAGAAGGTATACCAATGTCTTCAACCGTTACCTTTCCTGCATAGCTTGCTCCAGGAAAGAGCAGTAAACCAATTTTTGGTAAGGCTAAGGTAATAGTATGAGTTGCTTTAATACATGGTCCTTCAAGCTTTCCTGTATCAGCATCTAAACCAGAAGGAACATCAATTGCAACTACTTCTTTGCCTGCAACATTAACCAAATCTATTATCTTAGCTTTTAGACCAGTTACCTTTCCTTGCAATCCGGTCCCCAATATAGCATCAATAATCAAATCATAATTTTGTAGGGCTTTTTGTATTTCTTCGAATTTCGTGGTTTCTGTTTCAATTAATTCTACTCCCATTTTATCAATTATATTTAAATTTTCTCCTGCTTCACCTTTAATTTTATTAAAAGAGGCCAGGAGAAATACTTTTACTTTTACTCCATAATTATAAAGATGGCGGGCAACTACAAAGCCATCTCCTCCATTATTGCCCGAACCAGCAAAGATAATAATCTTTTTCAATCTTAAATCAGCGTAAATTTTTTTCAGATTTTGAAATATTCTTAATCCGGCATTTTCCATTAAAATAAGGCCAGATAGATTATTTTCTTCTATCGCCTTCCGATCAATTTCTCTCATTTGTTGACTGGTAACTACCTTCATAAGATAACTCCCCTTTAATTAGTCGTTAGTTTTAAAAACAAGTTTTTAGTTTTCAGTTATCGGTTTACAGTTTTTATGATTTTGTAGGGGCACAATGAATTGTGCCCTTCCTTTTTTATTGTCTTTTGTTTACCCTGGGCACGATGCATCGTGCCCCTACATCTGACTTCTAATTTCTATCTTACTATCTCTTTACTATATACTCAATACTAGATACTATATCTTAATTATGCTATTCACTAACGACTAATTACGCTAAACGCTCGCTCTATACTAGAATACAAGACATGAATCAGTATTGATTTTTATTTATCAAGTATACTTTCAAGAATTACTTGGGCAATAGCATATTCATTGGTATGAGAGATGCTGACAAAATATTTATGAACTCCTTTTGCGGATGCGATATTTTTTAATTTTCCAGATATATCTATAATAGGTTGCCCCAATTCATCATTTCTTACCTCAATCTCTTTCCAGTTAGCTCCTTTTAAACCTAATCCCAATGATTTTAATAGTGCTTCTTTGGCGGCAAATCTTCCTGCATAAGATTGAAATTTATTAATTTTCTTTTTTTCACAATATTCCCCCTCTAAGGAAGTAAATATCCTGGAGGTAAAGCTATTTCCCCATCTTTTAATTATTTTTTCTATTCTTTCTACTTTAACTAAATCTATTCCACAACCTACAATCAAGAAAATTATTCCCCTTTACTGGCAATTTTTTAATCTTTTGGTTATCAGTAAATAAGTATTTTAAAATTCTCTGTAATAAAAATTACCTTCTTTTATCTTACCTTTTAGCCATTTCAGCAAATATTTTTTAACTACCTTTCTGCTAACGGGTATTAAAAAAATAAAGCCTGCTATATCTGTAGCAAAACCGGGAGTAAGAAGCAATATACCTCCAGTCAGAATAATTACGCCCTGAACTAAGCTATCTTCTGGTATGGTGCCCTCATTTAAATCGTTCTGAATTTTCCTTAAAATCATAAAACCCTGATGTTTTACCAAGTAAGCTCCTAATATCCCGGTAAAAATAATTATACTGATTGTATTTAAAGTCCCTATCCTCTTCCCCGCTTCAATCAATATGTATAGTTCTGTTACTGGAACTATTATGAATAACATTAATAATTTAGTAAAAAACATTTTTTACCCCAATTCTTTAACTATTCATAATCACACAAATATTCTTCTACTTCCTTTTGCATTTTTGGAGAGAGAACAATAAATTTTCCCTTTGCTTCGGTTAATAAGGTTCCGTCTTCTAAATGAGCTTGAGCTTGTGCTTCAATCATTCTACCCAAATCTTTAGTCATCTTAGCAGTAAAGATAATCTTCTTGCCTATCGGAGCTTTTGTTCTGTATTTTACGTTAATTTCAACAGTTAAAGTCATTACTCCTTTGACTACAATTGCAGTTCTGCCCATTATTTCATCTAAAATAGAAAATAATATTCCACCATGGACAATTCCTCTAAACCCTTGATGTTTTGATTCTGGAACAAATTCTGCTTTTATTTCTTTTTTATCTTTAAAAAAAGTAATCTGCAAACCGAAAGGATTTTCTTTGCCACATACAAAACATTCTCTATATCCTGGTAAAGCTTGCAAAATCATAACCTCCCTGTAATTAGTCATTAGTGTATCGTACGCGTATCGCGTAAAGATTCCGTTATTTTTTTCTTTTTAATTTAGATTTATTTTTATTCTAACTACTTGATTCTAAATTTCTCACGATATACTATATATTAACCGTTAGCCAGTTACCCGATTTGCCGCTTTGTTAGTTGCTTTGAAAGAATATCTTTTTCTACTTCTGTCTCTTATTTTCTTAGCTATATACTCGATACTTGATACTCAATGCTATAACTTCTATACGCTAAACGGTTACCCGCTCTACGCTATTACTTCTTCACTATATACGATATACGATATACTATATACTAGTTAGCTAACTATCTCTTTTATTGCCTTTATAGTAGTACGAATATCTTCTTCATTAATTCCGTAATGAGTAACCAGACGAACTTGAGTGGGTGGTCGAGGCGAGCCTAATATATTATACTTTGCCAGTTTAGGTAAAAACTGGAAAGTGTCCATACTTGATTCCTGAAGGTCAAAACATGCCATATTAGTTTGAATGGTCTCTAAATCAACATTTATTCCACTTATATTAGCTAACCCTTCACCTAAAATACGAGCGTTTTTATGGTCTTCTTTTAATCTGTCTACCATTTTTTCAAGGGCAATGATTCCGGCTGCTGCTAAAATACCTGCCTGTCTCATCCCTCCCCCCAGCATCTTTCTATTTTTACGAGCCCTTTGGATGAATTCTTTTGAGCCTGCTAAAATCGAACCTACTGGAGCACTAAGACCTTTGGAAAGACAGAACATCACCGAATCAACATCTTTTGTAAGAAGTGCGGGCTTGATATTTAAAGCTATGGCAGCATTAAATATTCGAGCACCATCTAAATGAACTTTAATATTTCTTTGATGGGCCAATTGACAGATTTCCTTAATTACTTTAGGGGAAGTAATTGTTCCGCCTGCCCGATTATGAGTATTTTCCACACAAAGCAAAGTCGTCTTGGGGTAATGAAGATTTTCCTCTCTCAATTCCTTCTTGATATCATCAGGATTAAGAACCCCTTTATCTCCAGCAATCAACCGGGGCACTACTCCCGCTATTGCGGACAAACCCCCTACTTCATAATAATATATATGAGAGTCCGTCTCTAAAATTACTTCATCTCCCCTTTGGCAATGAGTCAATACCGCAATAAGGTTCCCCATAGTACCACTGGGTACAAATAATGCTGCTTCTTTCTCTAGTTTTTTAGCAGCTAATTCTTCCAATCGATTAACTGTTGGGTCTTCTTGGTAAACATCATCCCCAACATTAGCATTTTTCATTGCCTCTCTCATCTCATTCGTTGGCAAAGTAACTGTATCACTTCTTAAATCAATTTTTTTTAACTGATAGTTACTAATAATTTCCACCTCCAAATAATACTCGTTAATTAGTTACCTGGTTAATGTAGCAACACGGCGTGCCGTGTTGAATTAAATAGACACGATGCATCGTGTCTCTACCTTAATGCATATAAAGGCGGGTTTGCCTTCGTGAAAACGAGGGGCGCCTGTCCTACGATTTTTATAATTATATTGTAGGGGCGTATGCAATACCCCCTACTTTTTCTGAAGCCTGTTTTCTATCTTACTTCTCCTTTACTACATACTATATACTAATTTGCATTCTGTATTATCTCTTCTTCTGTCCTAACTATACGCTAAACGCTAAACGCTAAACGCTCTACGCTGTTTTTTAATAAATTGTCAAATATCTATCCAATTCCCACTGGTGAACTCTAATTCGATAGTCTTCCCATTCTTCTCTCTTAGCTTCGATATAATTTTCTAAAATATGACCTGTTAAAGCAGATTTTACCACTTCGTCCTTGTCTAATTCTAACAAAGCTTCGTTCAGGGTAGAAGGTAGACTTTCAATACCCAAAGATTTTTTCTCCTTTTTATTCATAGTATAAATATTTTTACTTACTGGTTCTCCCGGATCAATTTGATTTTTAATTCCATCAATACCCGCTTTTAGTATTACTGCGAAAGCTAAATAAGGATTACACGATGGATCAGGACTTCTCAGCTCTGCTCTGGCACCTTCTCCCCTCGCTGCGGGTACCCTAACTAAAGGACTGCGATTTCTCTCTGACCAGGCAATGTAAACCGGTGCTTCATAACCAGGAGTTAATCTCTTATAAGAATTTACCAAAGGATTGGTAATGGCTGTAAAGCCCTTAGCATGTTTTAATAATCCACCGATAAAATACAACGCTTCCTTGCTTAATTGATATTTACCATTTGGATTATAAAAAATATTATTACCATTTTTCAATAGAGATATATGGGTATGCATCCCCGAACCACAAATTCCAGATATAGGTTTAGGCATAAAGGTAACGTGTAAATTATGTTTTAGAGCGATAGTCTTAGCGGTTAGCTTTAGAGTCATTATTCTATCAGCTGCAGTTAGGGCATCAGAATATCTAAAATCAATCTCATGTTGACCAGGAGCAACTTCGTGATGCGAAGCTTCAATCTCAAAACCTAATTTTTCCAAGGCTATTACCATGTCTCTCCTTGCTTCTTCTCCTAGATCGACGGGTAAAAGATCAAAGTATCCTCCTCGGTCATGAGTCTTGGTAGTTGCTTCTCCTTCTTGATTTCTAAAAAATAGAAAGAATTCTACTTCTGGCCCAAGATTGGTGGAATAGCCCATCTCTTCAACTTCTTTCAATACTCTCCTTAAATTATTTCTGGGACAACCATCGAAGGGTGAACCATCAGGATTATAGACATCACAAGTAATTCGAGCTACATCTTTTTCTTCTTCCCAAGGGTTTACCGTAAAAGTAGAGTAATCTGGTTTTAAATACATATCTGATTCCTCAATCCGCACAAAACCTTGGATAGAAGAGCCATCGAACATAATCTCCCCATTAAGGGCTTTTTCCAGTTCTCTTACTGGGATTTCTACATTCTTAGGCATTCCCAAAATATCGGTAAATCTCAATCTTATAAATTTTATATTTAGCTCTTTAGCCTTATTTAGAATCATTTCTTTGGTCATTTTTTCCATTTGAATTTTCCTCCTCAAATTTTTTCTTAAATATGTTTTTACAATTATACTCTTTCTCTTTTAATTTTACAAAATACATTTTTCCAACTTTATCTTTTACTCAACAGTAACGCTTTTAGCTAAATTTCTTGGTTTATCTACATCACAACCCAGTTTATCAGCAATATGATAGGCAAATAACTGTAAAGGTATAACTGATAGAATAGGATATAGTATATCCAAGGTTCGAGGTATAAAAAATACCCTATCTACAATATTTGCAATCTCCCTATCACCTTCCGTAGCAATAGCTAATACCAAAGTATCCCGAGCTTTAACTTCCTTTATATTATTGATCACTTTAGCATAAATTTTATCTTGGGGTACGATTACCACTACCGGAAAAGTCTTATCCAAAAGTGCAATAGGACCATGCTTCATCTCTCCTGCCGTATAACCTTCAGCGTGGATATAAGAAATCTCTTTAAGCTTTAAAGCCCCCTCTAAGGCAATGGGGTAATTAATCCCTCGCCCCAGGTAAAGAAAATTATGATATTTATAAAATTCTTCACTTAATTTAACAACCTTTGGGTCTTCGAGCAAGATAATCTCAACCATTTGAGGAATTTTCATTAATTCGGAAATTATTTTCTCAATCTCCGACGAATTAAGAGTTTTCCTAACTTGAGCAAAATATAGAGATAGTATATAAAGGCACATTAATTGACCAATAAAAGCTTTCGTAGTAGCTACCCCTATTTCCGGACCTGCCTTAATATACATTACACTATCTGCTTCCCTGCTGATAGTGCTCCCCCTTACATTGGTGAGGCCTAATATATGGGAGCCGGCTTCCCGACAAGCCTTTAGGGCTGCTATAGTATCCGCGGTTTCACCTGATTGGGATATCAATATAGTTAAATCCTTTTTTCCCAACAATAATTTCCTGTATCTAAATTCAGAACTATAATCTACTTCTACCGGAACGCCGATTAATTCTTCTAAAATATATTTACCTGCCAAAGCTGTATAATATGAAGATCCACAGGCCAGAATAAATATCCTTTCCATTTCTTTGATTTTATCCAAAGGAAGGGATAGATCGTTAAGTTCCGGAGTTTTAGTAGACAGATTAATTCTACCTTCTAAATTATTACGAATAACCATAGTTTCTTGAAATATTTCTTTTAACATAAAATGTTTATATCCGCTCTTTTCTGTCATCTCTTCATCCCATTCAATCTTTATTATATCCTTCTGTAAAATATTACCTTCTGAATCGATTATTTCTACTCCATCTTTGGTTATAGTAGCGATCTCCTTTTCGCCTAAAAAAATTACTCTATTGGTATACCCAAGCAAAGCAGGAATATCAGAAGCTAAAAACATCTCTCCTTCACCCACTCCGATAATCAAAGGGCTTCCACAACGAGAAACAACCAATTTTTCTGGACCAAGAGAAGAAATAACCCCAATAGCATAAGATCCTTCAATCTCTTTTATAGATTCTTTTACTGCCAATGTTAAATCATTCTGATAATTACTTTCTATTAAATGAGGGAGAACTTCGGTATCTGTTTCGGATGTAAAGTTGTGTCCTTCCAAAATTAGCTTTTCTTTTAAAGGCATATAGTTTTCTATTATGCCATTGTGCACTACTACTATTTCTGAGTTGCAGCCATTATGCGGGTGAGCATTTAAATTATTGGGTTTCCCATGGGTAGCCCACCTGGTATGTCCCAATCCTGCATTACCTTTTGGTAAACCTCTTTCTAATAAGTTTTCTAATTCAACTATCTTGCCTTTACATTTTTTAATTTGAATTCTGTTATCTTTTAATATTGCAATCCCGGCAGAATCATATCCCCTATACTCTAACTTCTTTAATCCATTTAACAAAATTGGTACGGCTTCTCTTGATCCAATGTATCCGATTATTCCACACATTTTTTTAATCCTTTCTTTTGGTAAATATTAATCGTACAAAAAAAATACCCCATCATTAATCCATTAAGGATGATAGGGTAAATAATCACAAATTAGTCTTATATTTTGAAATAGAATAGAAAATGCTTATTTATTTTTTAATTCTAAAAGATATTTTCCAGGAACCCCAAATAGATCCTTACCATAAAACCTTTTTGTGCTTGCAATTACTCGCAAGTTTTGTAGGTTTCTAAAGTTCTGGCAAACCTAGGAGCATCCGCCGATTTTTCGATAAACTCCTTCCTCGTCAACTTACTTTTAAAAAAATGCTAACTAAAATTAAGTAAGCTCTGGCGCTTATATTTAATTTTTTTATTTTTTATTCCTTTTGCCACCTCCCTTTAATTTTCCAATCTACCAGTCCACCGGTCTGCCAGTCAATTTAGTTAGCCAGTTACCCAGTTTACCAGTTGACCAGTTAATTCTAGACGTTAATTTCGAATACAATTTTTTAGTTACAAGATAAGAGTTAGTTAATACAGTTAGCCAACCTGATTTTAATTCTTCAACCGGGTAACCGGTAAACTGGGTAACTGGCTAACCATCTTCATGAGATACGATTCACGAGATACAAGATACTAGATACGAGATATGAATTAGACTCCTAATTTCTATTTTCTTCACGCGATACGCGATACGCAATACGATTATATATCTTCTTTTTCGATTACTTCTCTCAAATCTAAAGAAATATTTTCTAATTTATTTTTATCCTCTCCTTCTAATAATATCCTAATTAATGATTCAGTACCGGAAGCTCGAACAAAAATTCTACCATCATCAGCAAGTTGATTTTTTATTTTCTTAATAATCTTTTCTATATGAATATTTTTAAAAAACTTCTCTTTGTTCTTGACCTCAAAATTCATAATAATTTGAGGATATTTTTCCATTACTGAGGCTAAATTAGATAGGGGTTTTCCTTCTTCCTGAAGAATCTTCATAAGTTGCAGAGAAGTTAACAGTCCATCTCCGCCAGTACTATATTTCGTAAAAATAATATGACCTGATTGTTCCCCGCCCAATACCGCTTTATTTTTCTTCATCATTTCCAATACATAGCGGTCTCCGATATTGGTTCTAATAACTTTTCCTCCAGCTTTTTCTATAACTTTATCAAAACCTACATTACTCATCAAGGTAGTGACTACAGTTTTATTTGGTAATTGGCCCTTCTTGATAAGATTTAAGGCACAAATAGCCATAATCTGATCTCCATCTACAATATTCCCCTTTTCATCTATAGCAATAACCCTATCAGCATCTCCATCATAGGAAAAGCCCAAATCTGCTTGTTGCTTTAAAACTTCTTCTCTTAAGGAAGCCGGATGCGTTGAGCCGCAATTAAAATTTATATTGGTACCATCGGGTTTATCGTTAATAGCAATTAATTCAGCTCCTAATTCTGTAAAAAAACGAGGGGCAATCAGACAAGATGCGCCATTACCGCAATCTAAAACAATTTTGTATCCCATGAGGGTAAATTTTACAGGGAGAGTACTTTTAATGTAATTAAAATATTTTTCTTCTGCTTGAGATAATTCTTTTATTCTGCCGATATTTTTTCCAATTGGCCATTCATCTTTTGAATGATTTTCAAAATATATTCTCTCAATTTCTTCTTCTTCTGAATCAGTGAATTTAAAACCATCCCCTCTAATATATTTAATGCCATTATGGTCAAAAGGATTATGTGAAGCTGAAATAACTATACCACAATTAGCATTATAAGTTCTAGTTAAGTAAGCCACTTCAGGAGTTGATATGATTCCCGCTCTTAAGACATTTACACCCATTGAACATATCCCTGCTATTAAAGCAGCTTCTAGCATATCCCCTGAAATTCGCGTATCTTTGCCGATTAGTATTTTGGGATCAATCTTATCTCTTAATAAATATGCCCCGGCTCTACCTAAATGAAAAGCAGTCTCGGCAGTCATAGGTTCCCTATTGGCAATCCCTCTTATCCCGTCTGTACCAAATAATTTCTTCATAAATTACCTCTTTATTAGTCGTTAGAGAATAGTGAATAGTTTTTAGTTTATAATTGTCAATTTTTCAGTTATCATTATACAACTAAAAACTTAAAACGAAAAGCGAAAAACCATGATTCAAAATTCAAAACTTTTTCATAAATTTTAAATTTCAAGTTCTGCTTTTACTTCTTTATCTTTTCGTTTTTGCAATATGGTACGCGGCGAGATAAGAAAAATGAAAATCAATATATTTAAATTTTAAATTTTGAGCTATGGCTTTACGTTTTGCGCTTTTCGTTTTTCGCTATATACTATTACTATACGCTACCCACTATACGCTACTATTCACTATTCACTAACGACTAACGACTACTTATTAATCAACATCGTTACTTCCTCTGGCTCAATCTTAATTAAAGAAATCCCTTCGGGAAGGTCTACTTGTACTTTTACCTTCTGCTCCGCTTTAAAGTTATCCATAAATTTCACAAAAGCTTTTATGTTTTCTGTTTCTAATTTATCTACTAAAACATTTTTCCCTTCAACGGTTATATCAACTGTCTCTGGTTTTATTTCACAAGATACAAAGGGAGATATATCTTGGGGTAAAACTGGAACATTTTTTAGGGTTTTATCAATTATGGTTTCTTTAACTTGTATGGCTACCTCTATTAGTTCAATCTCACCCTCTGCTATATTCAATCCTTCATCTAAAGTAGGAGGAACTTTTACTGATAATGTTTTGGTAATTCCGCTTACATCAATGGGAATGGTCTCTAAAAACTCAATATTATTTATTTTAAAATAGTTACCAAAAATCTTTATTTCATCGGGACTGGATAATATTTCAGAGATGTAATAACCTGGAGCTGGTTTTCCGATTATTTTTGGCTTTACCGCTAATCGCTTCTCTGGATACCCGCGTGTCATAGAAATTGACACTTCCACTATATCGGGATCAATCTTTACTTCTTTAATATCATTTCCATTTATATCAACTGCTTTTATTTTTATTCTTTTATTTAGATCTTCTTTTATTCCAGAAATATCAATGGCGCAAATTATCTGTTTTACACTTTCTAATACGCTCTGAGCACCAATTATCTTAACCTTAGAAGGATTAAATTGGGGTTCATCAGCCAAAGAGAAACCCTTTTCAGGAATCCCTATTAAACTATATACAACTTCAACTTCTTTAGCTAAAATCCCTTCAACTTCTACTTTTATTTCTGAAGGAATAATTCTGCTAATTTGTGTTCCTTTGGGAGTAGTGACTTCTACCTTTAATCTATATAATCCTTCTTTGCTAATTTCAGAAAAATTAACTTTCCCGCTAATTTGATTAGGAGAAATGTTACTTATTACATTTTTGGGGCCTCTAATGCCAACGCTTACATTTGCGGGAAACTCTTTTATTACTAAGCCTTCGCTAAGATTACTTGGGGTAAGAGATATATCGATAAAATTCTCTACCATTGGGTTCTCCCCACCTGCTATATATAACCACAAAATAACTGCAAAAAATAAAGATAGTAATTTAATATCGATATTTTTTAAAAACCAATTTTTAAAGTCTTTCATTTTTTCTCATCCTCTGTCGGCCAAAAACCAAATTCAGAGATTGTCTTTGGCTGGTATAAATGCATTAACATTTTTTTCAACCCCTGAGGCTCCATGGGTCGTGTAATTTTTCCATCTAATGCGATGGATATATTTCCTGTTTCTTCTGATACTATAATTATTAGAGCATCTGTCTGCTCACTTAGACCTAAAGCTGCTCTATGTCGAGTACCTAAAGATTTGCTAATATCCATTCTCTCGCTTAACGGTAAAATACAATTCGCCGCTGCTATTTTATTTCCTCTAATAATGACAGCTCCATCGTGTAAGGGGGAGTCGGGCATAAATATAGAATATAACAATTCGGGAGAAAATTCGCTATTTAAAACAATACCGGTTTCTAAAATATCTTTTAAGCCAACTTCTCTCTCCAACACAATTAAAGCACCTTTATGTTTATTAGAAAGCATGGGCATTACCATAACTAATCCATTTATCAATTGTTCATTTTTTTTATCAATCTCCTTGTGCAGAAAGGAAGTATTAATAAAAAATCCTCTCTTCCCCATCTTTAATAATCCTCTTCTTATTTCCGGTTGAAATATTATAGGTATGGCTACTACCATCATGGCCATGGTTCCTTTTAGGAGCCAATTAATAGTCCTAAGACCAAGCTGGTCAGCAATAAAAGAAACAATAAAAAGAATAACTAAACCTTTTATTAATTGCACTGCAGGAGTATCTTTGATTAAGAGAATTAGGTGGTAGGATATAAAAGCAATGATTAATATGTCTATAATATCTAAAAGGCTGAAAGAGATTGGCACTTGATTCTCCTTTTTTAAATTAGTCGTTAGTATTGCGTATTGCGTATTGCGTTAAGAAAACCAAAATTCAGGAGTATGGATGCGATGCATTGTGCACAAAGTAGGACAGGCGTCTCGCCTGTCTATTAGTAAATAATTATGTTCTCAGTTTTCTGTTTTCAGTTATCGGTTTACAGTTTACGGTTTATTAGAAGGGAGTGTGATACAACGATTACACACTTTGAGCTTCCTATAAATTTACAACTTGTAACTCGAAACCTGAAACCTGAAACCTGTAACTTATTATTAATTACACATTACTTATTACTGTTTTATATTTACTAAATATTATTCACGAATTAGGGCTTATGGAAAAAAGTAAATTCCTATACAATATAATTATTATTTAAAGCAATCTTTATATAATTAGGTAATCTTGTATTTATTCAATTAAACAAAAGGCTTTATAAGGATAAAGTTTTTCCTGTCATTATTATAAAGTTATTTTGTTCTTTAATCAAATATTATATTAGTCATAAGTGAATAATCGTTAGCATTAAATACAGGTTTCCAGTTATCATTATATAGCGAAAAGCTTAAAGCTAAAAACTCAAAACTTTTTTCTCTCGTATTGCGTATTGTTTATTACAGATGGGTTTTCCTTTTTTTCATTCTGTCTTCTGACTTCTATTCTCTTCACGAGATACGATTCACGCGATACTCGATACGCAATACGCGATACGAATTACTATTCACTAACGACCAATCTAATTATTCTAATTATTTTTACAATAGTAAAGCTAAGACACCTTTTTGGGCGTGTAACCTATTTTCTGCTTGGTCTATTACTACAGAATGGGGACCATCTATTACTTCATCGGTTATCTCCTCACCGCGGTGGGCTGGCAGGCAATGTAATATTATCACATCGTCTTTCGCAATATTTACTAAATCTTGATTTATTTGATAGGGCTTAAATACTTCTTTTCTAATTTCGCTCTCTTTTTCATACCCCATACTGGTCCAGACATCAGTGTAAATAACATCCGCTCCTTTAACAGCCTCTTTTGGATCGTGAACAATTTCAATTGTGCAATTTATTTTTTTAGCATCCTCTTTAGCTATATTTACAATCTCATCCTTTGGCTCGTAACCAGGGGGAACAGCCAAAACAATGTTTATTCCCACCTTAACCGCTCCAAACATTAAGGAGTGTGCTACATTGTTCCCATCACCTATATAAACTAATTTGAGGTTAGACAGCCTACCCTTTTTTTCCTTGACAGTCAATAAATCTCCTAATACTTGACAGGGATGCAAAAGATCAGATAATCCGTTGATAACCGGAACCGTTGAATACTTGGCTAATTCTAATATTATTTCATGACTGAAAGTTCGAGCCATAATTCCGTTTACGTAACGGGATAGCACTTGAGCAATGTCTTTAGTTGCCTCTCTTTGCCCTAGTTTTATATCATCTGGACCTAAATAAATTGCCTGCCCTCCTAATTGAATCATTCCTGCTTCAAAAGATACCCTGGTCCTTAAAGAAGGTTTTTGAAAAATCATTCCTAAAACTTTTCCTTTTAAAAGAGGTTGTTCTTCGTTAGAATAGTGTCTCAATTTTATAATTTCAGCAGTTTCTAATATTTGAGCAACTTCTTCCCTGTTTAAATCATTAATGGATACTAAATTCTTTCCTTTCATGTTTATAGCCATTATTTTTTCTCCTTCCTTTTATGAAAATATTTTTTTATATAGCCTGAAGTGGTGGCAGAAAGCAATGCGGGATAATTTAACCTAAAACCTACTTCATCGCCTATTTTTAACTCTTCTTTTAATTCAGTAATATCAATAATTAAATGGTCACTACTTGCGCCTACTATTTTTATTCCTTCTTTTTGAGGAATTATGCTGCTATCGAGATAAATATCCTGTTTCCCTATTGCTAAAATAGCTCTTTTCCTTGTTCCCAAATCTTGGAAAACAGGTATCTTTCCAAAAGCATCCCGACCAATCTCCCCTCGGGGTAAAGTTGATTTCTCTTTTATTTCAATAACTTCAGCGGTTAAAATAAAAGTATCCTGATAAGTGCCTGCTATATTGCGCAATCTTACATCATCCTGACCAAGCAGAATACCTACCCCTATCCTCAACTGGTTTACTCTATCAGGTATAATGCCATCTTCAACCAATTTTAAAACACTGGTATTGCCCCCTGAAATTACATCCAATTTAATGTGGAAATTGTTTTCGATTTCTTCTGCCAATTCAACCAGTTTTGTTAATTTTTCTGAATCAGGCATTACTCCACTGATACAACAAAAATTTGTTCCGATACCTATTAATTTTACTCCAGCTAATAATCTGATATTTCTTACTATCTGTAAAGTTTCATCCGGCATAATTCCTTCTCTTAAGTCTCCCAGGTCTATCATCAGAATTATTCTATGAACAATTTTTCTCTCCAAAGCTTTCTCTGACAGTGAACTGATTACCGAAATCTCGGAATTTAGACTTATATCTGCCCAGTTTAAAACACTGTCAACTTCACTTAACATGGGGATTCTTATCAACATCGTTTCGGCTTTAAGCTTAGATTTCCTCAATCTTTTTAGATTCTCAATTCGGGAATCACCTAGAATATTTATCCCTCCGTCTATCATGGCTTGACCGACTTCCGAAATAGCGGAACATCCTTTGGTTATTCCCACTACTTTAATTCCGCGTTTCAAGCAGAGAACTTTAATGTTTTCTGAATTACTCTTTATTTTATTCAAATAAATGTCTAATCGAGGATTTTTTTTCATTGTTTCTTTCCTTTAAAAAAGAAAATAATTATAAAAGATAAGTTAGTCTTTAGTATATCGTATTGCGTATTGCGTATCGAGTATCGCGTTAAGAAAACCAAAATTCAGGAGCATGGATACGATGAATTATGCACAAAGTAGGACAGGCGTCTCGACTGTCTATTAGTAAATAATTATGTTCTCAGTTTTCTGTTTTCAGTTTACAATTGTAAGATACAAGGTACAAGATAAATTAATTGGGATCACATGACCTGGTATTAATAAATGGTAGGGTTTTATTAGTCACATAACCGGTAAACTAGCTAACTATTCTCACATCTTACACTGTTCCTTCTTCACTATTCACTATTCACTAATTAGGGCTTACGGAAAAAGGAAACTCCTACACAATTAAATTATACTAAAAAACAGAATCTGTGAAATTTTCAGGTAAAAAACCAAAAAAAAAGAGAGAAAGGCACCTTGCTATTTGGATGACCTTTCTCTCTTTAAAGAAGTAAAAATAATTATCTTTTAGAAAACTGGAATCTCGCTCGAGCGCCTTTTTGACCATATTTTTTTCTTTCTTTCATCCTTGCATCCCGAGTTAATAAACCTTCTTTTTTTAAAATTAAACGTAAGGCAGGATCATATTGAAGAAGGGCTCTTGCAATTCCATGCTGTATCGCCCCCGCTTGGCCAGTAATGCCTCCTCCTTCTACCTTAACAAAAACATCTAATTCATTCTTTTTATTTACTAATTCTAAAGGTTTTTCTACTACAGCTGACAAAGATTCTCGTCCAAAATAATTATCTAATGTCCTTTGGTTAATTTTTATACTACCCTTGCCAGGGACTAACCAAACTCTAGCTATTGAAAATTTTCTTCTTCCAGTACCATAATTTCTTGTCTGAATCAAGTATCTAACCTCCTTATTCGCACTTAGCTAATTTTTTCTAATTTTTGAGCTTGATGGGGATGTTCATTCCCTTTATAAATCTTTAATTTTTTAATCATTGCTCTACCTAACTTTGTATGAGGGATCATGCCTTGAACTGCTTTTTTTACTACTATTTCTGGTTTTTTCTTTAATAATGTTTCCATAGTAACGCTTTTCAAGCCTCCCACATAAGGTGTATGATATTTATATATTTTATCTTTTAATTTATTTCCGGTTACTTTTATCTTTTCAGCATTTATAACCACTACATAATCACCTAAATCCATTGATGGGGTATAGGTTGGTTTATTCTTTCCTCTTAATATTGTAGCTATCTGGGTAGCTAATCTCCCCAATATTTCGCCTTCTGCGTTAATTAGATACCATTTTCTATCGATATCTTTTTCTTTTGCGCTGTAGGTTTTCACTTTGTTCCTCCCTGCTTAATAATTTCATGTGCAATTTATTTTTCAAAATATATGTACTATTCATTTCTTTTAAAACATTTTCAGTTTATTATAAAATAACATAATAAATTGTAATATAATCAAGTCATGATGTCAAGCTTAATTTCGTATTGCGTATTGCGTATCGCGTATCGCGTGAAAAAAAGAACTATATAAAAAAGAAAATAAAAGCAATAAAATTACGCAACGCAAATAATTTCATCTTTTTTAGAATATTTTTAAAAATAGTTCATACTTACTCCCTCTCATCTTAGAAGATAGTTAAAGATGATGTAAAATAATCATAGTTTTGGTAAGTAAATATTTTTCTTGTTTAAATAACCAAACGCTACACGTTGTTCGCTATACATTATAAAGGTTTTTATTTTTGAATTCTGGTTTTCTTTACGCGATACTCGATACTCAATACGCGATACGAAATACTAATTTACTAATTGTCTAATCAATTAGTAAATTAGTATTTTACTTTCATTAAAAATAGACCTTTAGCCGGGACAGTTTTACCTGC
>Ga0268277_1000377_pt1 | contig 37218 bp, 28 predicted proteins | sample saktaG_5_FD_190132 | JGI IMG/M metagenome (GOLD analysis project Ga0268277, IMG submission 190132) | Saline water microbial communities from Sakinaw Lake, British Columbia, Canada - sak_2010_1_5_50m | ecosystem: Environmental > Aquatic > Non-marine Saline and Alkaline > Saline ... | reverse complement strand
CGATTACATCGTAGGCATTGTCCGTGGCGTTGCGCATGGCCATCATTCGCGCCGACTGTTCGCTGGCAATCGATTCAAGTATAGAGTGATACACCTGCATTTCGACGAACCTTGGCAGTAGCTCGCCTAGGACATGCATAGCGTTGGGTTCGAAAATATATTCCGGGCTGACGGTCTTGGGTAACTGGGCCGGTTCCACCGGCAGTAAAAGTTCCAGTGTGGGCTTCTGGCTCATCAGGTTGACGAACCTGGAATAGGCAATATAAACGCGGTCATAAAGACCGCCCGTATAATCATCGATTAATATCTGCGATATGGCCATGGTATCCGCCATCTTGGGCCGGTCACCCATCTTGGTGAACTCTGCACGAATCTCTCGCATGGATCGGCGCATGAAATCACGGCCTTTTGAACCCACTGTAATAACAGTGGCTGGAACCTTTTGATCGAGTATAAAATTGCCCACCAGCCGGTTCAAATTTGTGTTCAAACCGCCGCATAGCCCCCTGTCTGTGGTTATATGCAAGATGCCGATCTTGTTTACGGGACGTGCAACCAGCAGCGGATGGACAGCTCCTCCGGCGGCAGCCTGGGCTGATAAGTCGGCGATGATGTGCATGATCTTGTCACTGTAGGGTCTGCCGGCGATGGCCGTATCCTGGGCTTTTTTCATTTTGGCAGTGGCGATCATCTCCATGGCACGGGTTATCTTCGCCGTGCTCTGGACACTGCGGATTCGCCGTCTAAGTATTTTTGGACTTACCATCTAAGCGCCTCAATAAGCAGAGCTCTGCTTAAATTCTGCTATAGCCTTTTTGAGTTCTGCCTCAGTTTCCGGTTTCAATACCTTGTCTGTGGCAATTTTATTGCCGACTTCAGGATGGTTGTTGCTCATGAATTTATAGAACGTGTTTTCGAAGGTCGAAACCTTCTCGACCGGGACATCGTCGATATATCCATTGGTGACCGCAAAAAGTATCATCACCTCGTTTTCCAGCGAAAGCGGGGCATACTGCGGCTGCTTGAGGATCTCAACCATGCGCTTGCCGCGCTCGAGCTGCGCCAGTGTGGCCTTATCAAGGTCCGAAGCGCCGAACTGGGCAAAAGTAGCCAGCTCCGCATATTGCGCCATGTCCAGTCTGAGCTTGCCGGCCACCTGCCTCATGGCCTTGGTCTGGGCATTACCGCCCACACGTGATACTGAGAGGCCGACGTTGAGGGCCGGTCGGATGCCGGCGTTGAACATATCGGTCTCAAGCAATATCTGTCCATCCGTGATGGAGATGACATTGGTCGGGATGTAAGCTGACATATCGCCGGCCTGGATCTCAATGACAGGCAGCGCTGTAAGCGAGCCCCCGCCCAGTTCTGTGGAGAGCTTCGCAGCCCTTTCGAGCAGCCTGCTGTGAAGGTAGAAAACATCTCCTGGGTACGCTTCTCGGCCGGGTGGCCTTCGCAGGATGAGCGAGACCTGGCGGTAAGCCCAGGCATGTTTTGAAAGGTCGTCGTATATAATAAGGGCGTCCTTGCCCTGCTCCATGAACTCCTCACCGATGGCACAGCCCGCATATGCTGAAAGGTATTGCATTGATGCGGGATCTGATGAAGTGGCAACCACCACAACGGTGTGTTCCATGGCGCCGTATTTTCTGAGTGTCTCAACGATGTTGGCAACCTTGGCAGTCTTTTGGCCGATTGCCACGTAGATACATATAAGGTCTTTGCCTTTTTGAGCGATAATGCTGTCGATGGCAACTGCGGATTTACCGATAGAGCGGTCTCCGATTATCAGCTCGCGCTGCCCGCGGCCGATGGGTACCAGGGCGTCAACACACTTGATGCCGGTGTGTACGGAAATGTTGACCGGCTGCCTGTCAACTACGTTGGGGGCGATACGTTCGACAGGCCGGGACTTGCTTGTCTTGATCGGGCCAAGGCCATCGAGGGGCTGACCGAGGGTGTTGACAACGCGGCCGATGAGTTCGTTGCCGACCGGTACTTCAACTACGCGGCCGGTGCAGTGAACCTCATCTCCTTCCTTAATATGGCTGTATTCACCGAGGATCACGGCGGCCACGTTGTCTTCTTCCAGGTTTAGCGCCAGACCCATGATGCCGTTGGGGAACGCCAGCAACTCATTGTTTTTGGCTTTGCGAAGTCCCTGTATACGGGCTACCCCGTCGCCGACCTCCACCACGGTTCCAACGTCTACCATGGTGGCAGTAGCACCGAAGCGCTCGATTTGCTCCTTGATTACCGATACTATATCTTTATCTTGGGATTTCAATCTGCTCACCCCCTTAAAGGTCGTTTATTTCGTAGCTTCAACAAGGTCTTTCCTTAACAGATCCAGACTGTTACGTATACTTCCGTCTATCAGGGTATCTTCTATGCGGGCTACCATGCCGCCGAGTATGGATGGATTGACCTTGAGCTTAACGGTAACCTTCCTGCCGGTTATCTTTTCCAGCTGGCCGGTTATCTTCTGCTTATCCGTTTCATCTAACGGGACAGCGGTCGTGACCACTGCGTGTTTAATGCCGCGCTGCTCATCCAGCAGGTTGTCATATTCGTCGGCTATCTGTTCCGCGTTTTTAATCCTGCCTTTCAATATCAGCAGGTAGCACAGGTTAAGAACAAGCTCATTTGGCGTGTTAAGCTTCTGCTTGATCAGTTCACCTTTGAGGTTGAATGTAACCTTGGGATGTTCCATCAGATCCACGATCTCCCTGTCCTTCATCAGGTCAGCGAGCTTGCGGAGCTCTTTTTTCCATTCGTCCAGGTTGTTCTTCGCCTGTGCGATCTCAAAGATCGCTTGAGCGTAGCGCCTGGCAGAAATCGTCGAAATCATTTATCTATCCCGCCTAATTCTGTTTAAACGTATTGCTCTGATCCAGGACCTCGTTGATTAGTTTGCGGTGCTTCTGCGAGTCAAGGGACTCCTTGATTACCTTTTCGGCGGCAAGGATGGTGAGGTTGGAGAACTCGGACCGCAACTCTGCGATGGATTTATCGCGTTCGAGCTTTATTTCATCCCTGGCCTTATTTGCGATTATGTCTGCTTCCTTGCGCGCATCGTCTTTGGCCTCTTCTTTGATCTTTTCGGCTATCTGGGAGGCCTGGGCAATAATGACCTGCCCTTCTTTTCGTGCAGCTTCGACAGCTAGCTTGATCTGTTCTTCGCTGCGGCTCGTCTGCTCCTTTATCTTCTCTGCCTGTTCCAGGCTCTCCTTTATCTTGGCGGCCCTCTCATCCAGCATCTTAAGGACCGGCTTGTATAAGATTGCCGTGAGCAACCCAAAGAGGACAAGGAAGTTGATCAGAAATGCAACCAGCAGTTGCCAATTTACTCCGATACTTTCCATATTTACCTCAAAGTTCCAATCCTGTATTTTCTCAAATCAACGCCGGCTGTTATTGCCGGCATCGGGAAGGTCCCCAATCGAAATTGGCCCTTCCTTAGCATCAACAGGTATTAGACGACCATGGCAAGTAGGATAGCGACGATCAGAGCATAGATTCCGACTGCCTCAGTCAGAGCGCCGATCAGGATCATGTTGGTCAGGAGCACGCCCCTGGCTTCGGGATTGCGGCCCAGCGCCTGCATGGCTCCTAAACCGATCAGTCCAAGGCCAATGCCTGGCCCGAGCATTCCCAGACCTGCAGCGAGTCCGGCACCCAGCATTTTCATAGTTTCAGCGTCCATCTAGATCCCTCCTTTTACTTGAGTACAAAATTAACTGTGTTCAGCACCCTCTTCGTGGTGCGAGGTTACTGCCATTACACCGAATACAAGTGTCAAACCGGCGAAAATCATAGCCTGCAGGAAACCGACAAGGGTCTCGAGCCCATAAAAGGGAACAGGCGCTATGAAGGCTACTAAAAACGTCATAACGCCGAGCAGTATCTCGCCGGCCGTCATGTTTCCAAATAGACGAAAAGTGAAGCTGACGATCCTGATGAAGTGGCTTAAAATCTCCAGTAGGCCTACATAGATATTGATGAAGCCAAATAGAAATCCGCTCAGGAAAGATTTCCAGTTGCCCTTGAAAAGATCAGCGAATGATTTGCCCAGGGAACTGAACTGGAAGAACGAATCCAGGTACTTGAAGGGGCCAATCCTGGAAAAGCCCAGGTATTCAATGAACAGGAAAGATACAAGCGCTATGGAAAGCGTCAGGTTGATATCCGTATTGGCGGCTCGCAGGAAAGGGACAGTAACAGTATGGGTATGCGAGCCCTCTGTTATCTGTTCAACCGGACCCCATGTGCCCCAGAGAGGAACCAGTGCCAGCAATGCGTTGGTTACCACGTATAAAAATATGGTGGTGACGATTGGCAAAAAGGTGCGGACGTGCTTGGGGCCGGCAACACCCTCGATGGTATTATGGATGCCGTCGACAACCACCTCGGCAAAGCTTTGCAGCCTGCCGGGTATAACCTTCATTTTCCTCGTGGCGAAAAAGAATAATGCACAGAGTAAAATAATTGTGATCCATGAAGAGATAAGAGTATTGGTGATCTTGAAGTCACCTACGTGGAACATTGCTTCTGATGGAAGCGCAACATGGAGCTTACTGATCTGAAGCTCCTGGGGAACGTCAATGTTAAATAGCTTGCTGCCAAGGGGACCTATAGCAAAAGAGGTCAGGAAGAGTGCCAGGAGGATTATAACAAGGATAACCATTAACCGGCTGGAGCAACCAAGTTTACTCACTGTCCTGCTCCTTTATCGAGATCTTTTTTTGCATCCATTCTTTTTTGCTCGTCTATAAACTGTCGCAACATGCGGTATAGTCCATATCCGGCTGCCGATGTTCCAAGTACTAACCCAACTAACGTGCATAGTGGCCGGCTGTTCAATCGCTCTGGAGCATCCAACCACAGGCCGAGGGCTGTTGGCAGTATCAGGCTTAACGCTACATACCAACCGACATTGAAGAGAAACCAAAACCCTCTGATTAACTGTCTTTTATTATCCGGTTTCAATTCGCTGTCTTTTTTTATCATAGGCATTATAACAAGCCTATATTTCAACCGTCAACGGAAAATCAATTGATTTTTGGCAACATAACATACGCCTTAGTAACTACGCATTTTAAGAAGTGACAGTGATTACTATAGTAAATATTGCTGGGGTATAACTTATTGCAGATGCTCAATAATCAGGACTTCTTTTTGCCGAAATCGTCCAGATCAAGAGTGTTAATGAAATCATAAATAGCCGGGTATTTCATTAATTCCTGCTCGTTAACCTTCTCTGGATTGACGGTGCCGTCCCCGGCCGGCCTGGGCTGAGCTGTGATTTTACCGGATTCACCATCCAGAATGATACCAGCCTTATCAAGAACGGATTCCTCTGCGTAAATGGGCGCGGTTACCCTGACGGCCAGGGCAATAGCGTCGCTGGGACGGGAATCAAGCTTCATCTTGGTAAGCAGCCATCGCTTATTATGCTCGTCGTAAAACACCTCGAATACCCAACCCTCCCCGCCATCAATTTCCATAAAGTGTTTTTTTCCGTCCTGCCACCTGTTCACAATAGTGGATTTGAACTCGTGCCCTTGCCATATAAGCGACAATTTGGCATCCCGGTCCATGTCCTGTAAACGGCCGTGGCCTGAGCGTGCCTCAAGCTCAACAACCGGGGGACCCTCGCTGAATTCAAACACTATCTGTGCATAAAAAGTGTCAGAGCGCAAATCATTAACTACGATCTTAGAGATATTGGTCCCGGACAGAGATTTAAGGGCAAAGAAAGTGTTTTTCAACAGGTCATGCGTCATAGGACGCGAAACATCCACGTTCTGAAGCTTCATGGATATGGCATCAGCCTCCGCCGGGCCTATCCAAATCGGCAGGTAGCGGTCCGTCTGCCTTTCCTTGAGTATGACCACATGCTGGTAATTCATCAGGCTGACACGTATACTGTCGATTTGCATCTCTTTCATCAGGTACCTCCTGAGCATCGTTGCTCAGTAGGATTGATTGTAGCTCAAGACCCCCGGGGTGTCAATTTACTAAAAGTACATATACGAAATACAATGCTGTGCATTAAATTGACGGTCCTGTCCAGGGTTGTCATGCTCAAGGTTTTTCTTTGTTATCCTGCGAAGTATTTATTAAAATAGTGAGGATTGTAATGGGGGTAGGTACGAATTGAAAGCGCTTTTGCAGCGGGTAAGCTCAGCGTCTGTGACGGTTGAAGGCAGGGTAACCGGGCAGATTGAGCAGGGCTTTCTTATATTGCTGGGAGTGGCCGGGGATGATAGCGAGAAGGATGCTGATTATCTGGCCGAAAAAGTTGTCAACCTGCGAATTTTCAGTGATGACAATAGTAAATTCAACCTGTCCGCATTGCAAATAGGTGCCGGGTTGCTGGTGATCAGCCAGTTTACGCTGCTGGCTGATACTAGTAAGGGGCGCCGTCCCAGCTTCACCACTGCCGCGCCGCCGGAGCTGGCGGAAACACTGTACAGGTATTTTATCAGGCGTATCTCGCAAACCGGTCTGAAAGTTGAAACCGGCATATTCGGGGCACATATGCTGGTCAGCATTGCCAACGACGGCCCCGTCACCATTATGCTGGACAGCAAAGACAAGCTTGCCTGACTGGCTCATACCTCATCGCAGCATGGTTACGGATGCCCTGCGCAGCACTGTAACTCATATCAGCGCCGAAGATAGTCTGCAAGCCCAGGGAGAAATTTCCCATGATCTATCGTACTTTAGAGCTTCTAAAAGATCTGGTGTGGGCGGCGGAGATTAACCTGGGTGATGCCCTTGAAAGAAGGCGATTTTGACATGGTTATCCGGTCTTTAATATAATGGCGAAACAATAGAATAGTATTCATGGCGCCTGCAAGTGATTGCAGGCTTAATTGGAAAGCAAAACGGTGTAAGTCCGTTACAGCCCTGCCTGCTGTGAAAGTCAGAACGCCTGCCATGATCCCGGATGCCTTCGCAGTGAACGGGGGCCAAAGTTGTTGTGTGTAAAGAAACCCCGCTGCTGAAGGGCAGCGGGGTTTCTTTATTAAGGAGATGAAGATGAAAAAAAATATTTTATGTGTCCTGGTTTTCCTCGTGATGTTATTACCTTTTTCATTTGCCTGCCTCAGCACAGCAATACCCGGAGATATCGATAACATACCGCCAGCAGGAAGTACCAGCATCTCATCCAGTTCAAACGAAGATAAGGTTTTAAAGGAAATACCTGATGAGGCGGATGTCGAAATACTGCCTGATTTCCCACTTGCAGTCACTGATGATATTGGCAGAAAGGTTGTAATCTCCAGCCTGCCAAAAAGAATAGTATCGCTGGCGCCCAGTAACACTGAGATTCTTTTTGCGCTGGGACTTGGCGACAGCGTAATAGGGGTTACCGATTACTGCGATTATCCTGATGCGGCCAAAGCAAAAACACGCGTGGCAAGTTACTTGAACCCAGACCTGGAAAGGCTTGTTTCTCTTCAACCCGATTTGATATTGGCAGAATCCATCCAGGAAAAAACAGTTCTACCTGCATTGGAACGGCTGGGTATGACCGTTTTTGTAACTGAAGCACTAACAATTGACACAATTTTGAATGATATATCCGTCCTCGGGAAAATCACGGGGAAAACAGTGGCAGCATCGCGCATGCTGGATACGATGAATTTAAAAATAAACAGTGTCGTTTCAAAGACACAAAACCTGAGCTCTTCGCAGCAGTTAAAGGTATTGTATGTCAACTGGCACGATCCGATATGGACAATGGGAAGAGATACTTATATTAATGACATTATCCGAAAGGCAGGTGGAACCAACATTTATGAGTCGGACTTTGAAAAATCCAGAGCCGTGTCGCTGGAATCCGTAATTACAAAAAATCCACAGGTCATCTTTGTCTCGGGAATGGGAACTACCGGCGATGTTGTCTACAAAGGAATAAAAGACGAAGTCAGATTATATACGGTGGATGCCATGCTTAATAATCGCATATACAAGATTAGCGATGCCAATCTGATTGAGCGCCCCGGGCCGAGAATAGTGGATGGACTGATAGAAGTATCCACAATGATACATCCCGAGATATTCGGAGAGCCCAAATAACGATAGGAGAAAACACATCATGCTGTTACCTGATGGTTAATTCTTTTTAGATAACTAAATTACCGGGTGCTGCCGGGCGACCGGAAGCTTAATTGGAGAGCAAGACGGTGCAATTCCGTCACAGTCCCGCCTGCTGTGAAAGCCAGAACGCCACCCCGTTAGTTTATTGATTGCCTCCGCGGAGTATTGGGGGTGTGTTTTGCAAATTAGTCCCTGGCTCTCTGGAGTCGGGGATTTTTTATTCCAGATTACTGAATATGGAGATTATAATGAAAGCGCTCAAGCATCGTTGGATCACGATAATCATTTGTTTAATTATGTCCTTGGTTTCAGGGATGATAATACCGGTACCCACATCTGCTCAAGGTATTCAACTCAGATGGCATCAAATGGATACTCCAGGTTCTGTATCCGGCAAGAACGACATCCTGAGCCGATTTGAAGTTAATGGCATGGCGATTGGATCGGATGGTGAGACTTATTATGCTGTTGATATCCCTTGGGCGGATAGTGTCACCGGGGAAAAAGCTATATTAAAATCATTGGATGGCGGAATTTCCTGGAGCGACGACATAGGGAAATATCTTTTCAACACAATGTCGGGTGCTGAACAGGCGAATTTCCATGTGTGGCATGTCGCCATTGCACCCGATGATGTCAATTTCATTGTAGTGATAACCAATAATAACACCGTTAATTTGCCACGGAATGTTTGGCTTTCTGATGATGGAGGCACTACGTGGGTTAAAACGCTTTGCCCTGTATCATCGTCCATAAGCGCTGTGTCTGTCTCTTCAATCTCAGGGGATAGTCGGGATGTGGCGATCGGGACTCGATCCGGAATTGGTGTCGGAAACGTCTGGACAATGAATAGCCAACGACTGTTTAGCTGGGTGAAGCAGGACCTGATCGGAGATGTTATGTCACTCAAGTTTTCACCCAACTACTCTAATGACAATATATTGGTAGCAGTTTTTTCTAATGCTTTGGGGACTTATCTAATTGCGGGTTGCCATGATGCCGTGGCAAATATTACTAATTGGGAGGCGATATATCAGCAGGGCCCGATTGAGATAACCACGGATGGCGCGGGTAATTCTCCGAAGGCACATCAAATAGTATCAGCAGACCTGGCCTTGCCCTCTGGCTATCTGGGCCGGATACCGGAGGCGCGCAGGTATTTTGTCAGTGTTGATTGCCCTTTTACCTCGGCGGGGATCTATCGTTTTGACGATTATGCCGGATGCCAGATAATGATTGCCACTGCTTCCAAAAGGATTTCCAGCATTGCTTATCATGGGAGTCTCTCGTCCGGTAAATTGCTGGCGGGTGAAGTCTTTGGCACTATGTGCTCAGGCACAGTCATGACATGGTTTACCGATACTCCCTTCGCATGCACAATCCCGTGCTGGTACCCTGCCATTAAGCCCCCTACAGGAGGCGCCGGGACAGATGACTGTATTGGAACGTCATACGGAAATGCCCGTGTAGCCTGGTCACAGGATGGAGCCATTGCATTTATAGGGACAGCCAGCACGGGCGATCTGATCGCTGGTGTAAATTGGACGGCGGCATACCTTGCGGGACGTGCACTTGACGAATCGGCTTTCTCCAGCAGTATAAATAACGGTAAAACTTGGTCGCAGATATCATTGATCGACACGCAAATCAGCAGACTCAGCGATATTGCTCCGGTCCCCGATTGTTCCAAAGTATTTCTAGCTTCCATCAACGATAATGCGGGATGCTCCGGCTTTGACAGCGTATGGCTAAGTAAAAGTGAGCCGCTGGGATCTGCCTGGGAAAGGGTATTGTGTTCTTTGACATCTGGTGATAACTGCACTGCAAATCAAAGCGATATAGCAATACTGCGCCTGGCCGGAGATAAGCCGGATGGTGAAGCGCTCATCTGGTCGGCGACTGGCACTAACTTGGTGAAGTGGTCCATCAATTATGGTGACAACTGGAACAATCTCCGTTCGTCATTGCCTGTTCAGGATATAGCTTTTGAGGAAAGTAAGGTTATGTACATACTGAGCCCGGGAGGCGAGGTGCAAAGGTGCGGTTACAGTGGTACGGGCTGGGTGTTGCAGCAGCGCAACTTAAGTGGAATAGATTCTGCATACAGTATAGCTACCGCATATACAGGCATGACCCCGGATAACGATGAAGGAGTCGTAATAGTCGGCGGCTCCGGGGCGGGCCTCTGGGATGTTGCATATTCCACTGACAATGGAGTTTGTTTCACGCCGATACCAGTTCAATTACCTGTGCGTGATAACACTTTAGTAGTTGCCAGTTCGGGATTTAAGAGCGATGGCTATATACTGGCCATCAATTCGGGCGGTATGTTTGCTTACAGTGTTTATACAACTGGCGCGAAACCTTGGGAGGAATGGTGGGGTGGGGCAGCCTGGCCTGATCCCGTAACAGGCATCAGCATATCCAGAAACTCCAGCTATTATTTTTGCACAGCTGCTACATGGGGATGTGCTACTCCTTATATACGCTGGTCGTCGGCATATTCTGGATTTGATATGGCGATTTCTCTTGGGCTGGCAAATCAGCCGACTACACGTTTTCGGACTTGCGGTGGACTTGTACTTGAACAGCCAACTATTACCTACGCAATTGATCAGAGACCATTCAATCCTCCATCTGGCGGAGTATGGTTTTATGTCGACGATCTTCTATGGTCCGGACCTCGCCCTACTTCTCCCGTGAACCATTTTACAGTGGCATGCGATCCGGTTACAGGAAGGGCAGCAGCTATCGAATTGAAATGGCTGCCTAAATCTTTATCAAAAGGATATGACATTTATATTGCGAAGGATATCGACTTCTATTTGACAATGGCTAAAATAGGTGATGATTATTCCGGTCCTTATTACGTTCCGCCTGATCTGGATAGTCCATCTTTATACATACCCCCTGGAGGAGGCGATGTTATAGATGCCAACAGTCGTAGTTGGGCAGTTCCCGCTCTAGAGGCAGGCCACACCTATTATTGGAAAGTGAAGGTACAGGATGTCGCAACAGGCGATGCCATTAAAAGCCCCTGGTCATGGCGGGAAAGTTACCAGGTAATACCTGGATTTCGAGTAGTTGCTCTTTACCCGGGAGTACAGCTGCTGGCCCCCAACAACGGCTGCATCGGCTGCAAGGTACAGCCGGCATCCTTCTCATGGAGCCCCTGGAAAGAGACTACTAAATATCAGTTCGACCTCGCCACGGATCCTGAGTTCAAGAGCCTAGTTGTAACCGCCGCCACCACCAGCCCCCCCGGTTACGAATACAGCGGCACGCTGAATTACAGCACCAATTATTTCTGGCGTGTGAAGGCCCTGGAAGTCAACGGCCAGAACATCCCGAGCGATTGGTCCGCCACCTTCAGCATGCAGACCGAGCCTGCTCCGGCGCCGCCGGTAGCGCCTCCGGCGGAGCCTGCTACCCCGCTGTGGGTCTGGGTCATCATCGCCATCGGCGCCATCCTCGTGATCGTCACCCTCGTCCTTATCATGCTGGCCGGTAAAAAATAGTAATAAAAGGGAAGTGTTGTTCATATTACAGGTGCAATCGTGTGCGGCCGTATATATAGACCGGGTAATCGGAATAATGAAACAGGTTTAAATTAGATTACCAGCTTCATGCTGATGTCCAGCGCGCTGGCAGAATGTGTCAGGGCTCCCACGGAAATCCAGTCCACCCCGGTTTCTGCAATGGCACGTATGTTGTACAGGTTGACTCCGCCGGAAGCTTCCAGGATTGCTTTGTGGTCGATCAGTGCTGCTGCTTTCCGCATCTCATCCTGGCTCATATTATCCAGCATGACAATATCGGCGCCCGACTGCGCAGCTTCAGAAGCGTCGATAGGATTAGAGGTTTCTATCTCGATTTTAATGTTTTGTGGTGTTATATTTCTCGCCTGACGGACGATGTCGGCAATACTAAGGCCCTGCCGACGCAGAATGGCTATGTGGTTGTCTTTGATAAGCACCATATCGCCCAGACTCATGCGGTGGTTGCTGCCGCCGCCGACGGATACTGCATACTTTTCCAGCACACGCAGTCCGGGCAGGGTTTTGCGCGTATCCAGTATTCTGACAGGGAGTCCCCGGACTGCATCAACATATACAGAAGTTTGCGTTGCTATACCGCTCAGGTGCTGAAGAAAATTTAAGGCTGTGCGCTCGCCTTTTAAAATGCTTTGCACATCACCCTCAATTGCCGCTACAACAGCTCCCGGTTTGACCCGGTTCCCATCTTTAAGCAGGATGGAAAACTTCAAGAACGGATCGATCTTGAAAAATATGAGCCCGGGTATGTCAATACCCGCCAGTATGCCGTGCGCCTTGACTATGAATCTCGCCTTGCCTTGCGTGCGGGCAGGGATCAGCCTGTCGGACGTAACATCACCGCCTGCGAGATCTTCATCCAGCGCCCGATCGATGAGGTCTTCCAATGCAGGGATATAGTCGTCTAGTCGCATCGACAATTAAGCACCCCGGCCGGCCAAATACGTACAATACCCGTAATTTATGGGCCCTGACCTGGTTATTTCACAGGGGAAATTGCTGCACTCGAAGCAAAGCGCTACCCCTCTGTTAAAAGCACAGGTGGCTACTTTGCAAAATTCATTGTCCTTCGGCACACAACCTTGAACGCCGCTGGGACAATTACTCTTCTGCATACGTGGACATTTCTCGCAGGCAATCCCGCATACACCTATTTTCATGTCATTACCTTCCATAAGGCAGTTGAATTATAGTGGCTTCACCCTTTAAATAAAAGGCAGGCCATCTGTCCATTATCCGCACAAAGATACAGATGCCCGGCGTATGCTTACGGGTTCAGCAGGTAAATCGAGAAATTTAGAGCAGTGGCAAAGCTGACCCAGAGTATATAAGGAATCAGCAGCAATGAAGCTGTTTTGGAAACGCGATAAAAGTTCATCATAGTTAACAGGATCGCCGTCCACAAGGGGACTATTACTACAAGTCCCCAGAGCGGCGACTTGCACCCGAAGAAAGCGTAAGACCACAGCATGTTAAGTGTGAGTTGGATGAAGAAAATGATGAGCCCTTCCCTGACCTGGAATTCCTTAATGCCTTTGCGCCAGACAAGGAACACAGATACGCCCATGAGGATATAGAGCAGAAACCATACAGGGGCAAACAGCCAATTGGGTGGTGTGAAGAAAGGCTTCTGCAGCAGTGAGTACCAGTTGGGTATGGCAGCTCGTGTAAAAAGCGATCCGATCAACCCGGCGCCAAAGCAGGCAGCGAGGCTTACCACCAGCTTGACGGCATCGCTCAGTCTTTTCCCTCTCATTGATTTTCAGGCCATTGATGGTTTATCGCACCGGCGCGCTCAGGTGAAATGCTCAGCCTTTAAAGATGATATACCAATAATCTTCCTGACTCAAATTAATGAAGCAGCCGGTACAAGTCAAGTCTTGGCCGCCGGGGCTGCAGATGCATCATGGCAGAGATGGCATTTTTACAACCGTTATCCTGTAGCAGGGTGATAATCGGCAGCCATACGTTTGGTTGACCCCAAATCGCTGTGCTAAAATCCCCGTTGGGCTGTGCCGCTAAAGGCTGCCCGGGAATCATTTACGTATGAACCTCTATCATTTAAGCCGGTTGCTCAAGTGCCTGCCTGAATATGAGCGGCTGTTAAATGACCTGCGGGGAAAAAAGAGGGTAAAGGTAAAACTGTGCTTACCCGACCAGTCCCTGCCCTTCGTGACGGCTGCCATATACAGCTGTCTGGGCAGGACGGTGCTGCTGGTTACAGCGCATGCTGAGACGGCGAGGCGATGTTTTGAACAGGAAAAGCTGTGGCTGCCTGATTCAAACGTGCTGCAGTTTTTCCCGGAAATAGATTTGCTGGGGAGTGATCTCTCATTGGATCCTGTGGCCAATTCAGAACGGATAAAGGTAATGTCACTGCTGTCCGGGTATAAAACCGTGGCTGAAAAGGATGCATCCCCTGCCTTTATTATGTGTAGTGCTGCTTCGCTGATCGGTAGACTCATGTGCCCTGACACTTACAAAGCCGGTTGTCTGGAGATTAAAAATGGGATGAGCATGAACTTATCTGCGATGATTGAACGGATGCAATCGGCGGGGTACACATTTGAGGACATTGTGGAGATACCCGGCACCTTCAGTAAAAGGGGTGGCATTGTCGATGTATTTCCCTGCGGCTATGATTGGCCTGTCAGGATCGAATTTTTCGGAAACGAAATAGAAAGCCTGCGATTATATGACCCGAGATCACAAAGAACCACGGCACAGATACCGGGACTGGTTGTATCTCCGGCAGTGGAGCGATCAGTCGGTGACAATGCAAATTTACTGGATTACCTGCCGGATGATGCTATTTTGCTCTTGGACAATGCCCAGCAAATTGAATCAGAAGTGGGGCGTATCGCGGCAGAAGCAGCCAGTCTTGATCTATCAGGTACTGATGGCAGTAATGTATCCGCTTCGGATGATCGTTTTTTAAGATGGCAAGATATTGAAAAAAAGATACGTGACATCAGCAAGATTGTTGAATTAAGTCCCTGGAATGAGGCTGAAGACCGGGGCACGAGACCTTATCATCTTCCTATCAGAGGCGCCCCTGATTTCTCTGCCAGGTTTTCGGCCTTTTTGGAAAGACTGCCCGAATTGAGGAAAGAAAGCAGCAGGGTTTTAATCGTTAGCCAGCAGGCGGAAAGGATAAGAGAACTCCTGCAAGAGGTTGATATCAGCATTGACACCTTGAAAGCACTTGATGATTTGCCGCCGCTCAATTCAATAACACTGCTACAGGGTTTGCTGGAGGGAGGATGGCAACTTGACGATCATTTATTGCTGCTCACAGACGTCGAACTTTTCAAAAGCTTAAAGAGACGACGTTTTAGCAAAACCAGGCCTGTAAGGCACCACCTTTTGCTCAACGATATCAGCTTAGGGGATGCTGTGGTACACATAGAGCATGGTATAGGGCGTTTTGCCGGCATTACCAGGAAAATTAGCGCCGGTGTGGAGAAGGAATACTTGATGCTGGAATATGCCTGTGGCGATATGCTTTACGTACCAGTGGACCAGGTCGATAGGGTGAGCCTTTATATAGGAGGCGGTGAGAAGACACCGTCGCTCAGCCGGTTGGGCTCGCAGGAATGGAGTCGAGCCCAGCAAAAGGTGAAGGAGTCGGTAGCAGATATAGCGGCCGAGCTTATCGATCTATATGCAGGGCGGGCTGTCAGTGGAGGCATCAAGTTCTCTGGGGATACCCTCTGGCAAAAGGAATTGGAAGCGTCTTTCCCATACATCGAGACTGCAGACCAGATGGAGGCGATTGAGGCAGTCAAATCAGACATGGAGTCGGTACGGCCCATGGATCGGCTGGTTTGTGGCGATGTGGGTTATGGCAAAACGGAAATTGCCCTGCGCGCCTCATTCAAGGCGGTCATGGACAGCAAGCAGGTGGCCATAATGGTTCCGACCACGATTTTGGCTCAGCAACACATAATTACTTTCAACGACAGGTTAAGGGCATTTCCGGTGAAAGTTGCAGTATTGAGCCGTTTTTGTTCACCCGGGGAACAGGCAGATGTCATATCAGGTTTGGCAAATGGGGTGGTGGATATATGCATCGGTACGCACAGGATGCTTCAAAAGGACGTGCGGTTTAAAGACCTTGGACTGGTGATAATCGATGAAGAACAGCGTTTTGGCGTGGTCCACAAGGAGCATTTTAAGAAGATGAGGCAGTCGGTTGACGTGCTTACGCTGAGCGCTACCCCTATACCCCGTACGATGCATATGGCGCTTTCGGGTATCAGGGATATGAGCACTATCGAGACACCGCCGGAAAGCCGGCTGCCTGTGATTACATATGTGGGTGAATACAATGACAGGCTCATTCGGGAAGCTCTGTTGCGTGAACTGGATCGTGATGGCCAGGTGTTTATCGTTCATAACAGGGTCCACAGCATAGGCGAGTTGGCATCTAAAGTGGCTAGAATGGTACCGGAGGCCAGGATATCAGTTGCGCATGGTCAATTGGAGGAGGAAAAACTCGAAGAAATCATGTCCGACTTTATGCTGGGTAAAAGCGATGTGCTGGTAACAACCACAATCATTGAGTCGGGACTGGATATGCCGAACGTCAATACCCTGATCGTAGATAATGCAGATAAGATGGGATTGACACAGCTTTACCAGCTGCGTGGGAGGGTGGGGCGTGGTGCAAATTCAGCCTATGCATATTTTCTGTTTAATTCGGGTAAAGACTTAACCGGCCCGGCCATCGAGCGGCTGAAGGTAATTGCGCGGGCTACTGAGCTGGGAGCAGGATATGCCATAGCTATGAAGGATCTCGAAATAAGGGGTGCGGGCAACCTGCTGGGGGTGGAACAGAGTGGGAATATAGCTGCCGTAGGATTCAGTTATTACTGTCAGTTGCTTGAAGAGGCGGTTGAGGAGGTCAGAGCCCGGCGCGAGGGCCGCACGTTGCATAATAAAGTGGTGCCCGCCAGCATTTCCATTGATCTGAAGATACCCGCTTTTATCCCTGAAATCTTCATTGGTGATGCCAGGACGAGGTTTAATATCTATAACAGGCTGGCCGGCATGGCCACTTTGGATGAGATATATGACATAAGTGAAGAACTTGTTGACAGGTTTGGCGGTATGCCGGAAGAGGTCACCAATTTATTGTACGTAGTGGAGTTGAGGCAAACAGCTAGCAGGGCAGGAATTGAGTCTATTGTTCGCAGTGATAATGCCATAGTGGTGGCGTTCCATCAGAATAAACGGATTGATGCGGATGAGATAAACGCTTTAAAAAACAGGGCTATCAGGAGGGGTGACAGGCAGATCAAGATCGATACTGCGCTGTCGGGCCAGGGATGGAGGAAGCTACTTAAAGAATTGATCGTGGAATTGGCTAACGGCGATAAATCGGTGAAAGGGTATAGACGCTCTTAATCTTCAACACCTGCCTCTTGCAGGTAATCCATCATATCCTGTATCGAGACCAGTCCGTCGGCATCTTTCTCAGGTATTTCAAACTTGTTTTCCGGTTTGCTGAATTTGTCTTCGATTGTAGTAAAAAATTCGGCCAGATCGTCTGGATCCATGTTAAGATCGTCGATAAATGAAGCGGACGGCTCTATGGAAGTCGAGTCAACACCCAATTCATCAACTAGTATTTTTTTGATTTTATCGAATAGCTTTGTCATCTGGTATCCCGGATCAATTATACGATGTGGAATGCTTATCAATCAATTTGATTTTTTCGTTCTTTTTCTGATGACATAACAGCCCCAAGCACCCCATTTACAAATTTTGGGGAAGCCTCGGCTCCAAAATTTTTGGCAAGTTCCACTGCTTCGTTAATAGCCACCTTAACCGGTGTTTTATTGTCTATAATGATCTCGTAGAGCGCTATCCTTAATATATTTCGGTCCATGGGGGCAAGCTGATCAACGGGGAATGCCGTCGCAAAGCGCTTAATGGTGTCGTTTAACTTCTCCCGGTTATCGAGTACTCCGTGTACCAGTTCACCCGCAAAACCGGCGCCATCACAGCTCAGCGCTTTCATCTTGATTGTACGTTCAAGGACGGAGTCAGGGCTGTTAGCTGCAAATTCCAATTCATAAAGTGTCTGCAGTGCGACAACCCTGGCAAGATGCCTGAGACCTGTGGGCATAGAATCACCGGAAGAAAGTAACTTTAGCGTGATGATCCTTGATTTAGAACCTTCCGCCTTTCCGCCATTTGATTATTTCATTAGTTTTCTCAGCGTTGCTGAGGTTGAAAGTCAATGCACCGGGGCTGATTAATTTAATGTATTTGGTCAGGACATCACCCGGCCCCACTTCAAAGAATGTGGTTATGCCTCGGGCAAGCATGGTCTCCACCGTTTGCTGCCACTTTATGCAATGTACTATCTGGCTTATCAGCTCTTCCTTAATGGCTTCAAGCGAGTTCATTGGCTGCGCCGTTACATTGGATACAATGGGTACTATCGGCGGCTCGTATTGGAATTGCGATACTGCGTTTATCATGCCGTCGAGAGCAGGTTCCATTAATGAAGAATAAAAGGCGCCGCTGATTTTTACAGGCTGTATACGTTTGGCTCCTTTCACCTGTGCCAGTCTCCTGGCCTTAGCCAATTTGTGCTCATCTCCACTTATGACCATGTTGTCGGGCGCATTGATATTGGACAGCTCAACTCCAGTCGTAAGGCACACACCCTCGACGATATCCCGGTCGAGGTCCATAATTTGCAGCATACCACCCGGTTTGCGACGGCCGGCCTCATTCATCAGCCGTCCGCGCTCACGTATCAGGCGGACAGCATCGCCCAATTTCATCACGCCGGATGCTACCATGGCTGCATATTCACCACATCCATGCCCGGCCACCAGTGTGGGCTTGGGAAGCGCTCCGTCGCTGATCTCTTCCCCGGCCTTGAGGCAGGCAATGCTCACGGTCATAATGGCTGCCTGCGCATTCATAGTCTGTGCCAGATCCTCTTCAGGACCTTCAAAACAAAGCCTTGATAGCGGAAAACCGAGTGCTTTATCTACCTCGTCGAATACTTCCCTGGCGGAATTGTAGTGGACGTAAAAGTCAAGCCCCATCCCGACCTGCCGGGATTCCTGATCTGGAAACACATAGGCAACTTTTACATCTTCTACCATCTAATTTCCTCCTTGATTTACCGGATCATTTTGCCAGCAACATTTTATTTACGCTTTTTTTTCGGGCTTTTAATCTCCAGTACTTCCCTGCCATCGTAAGTGCCGCATGCCGGACACACTTGATGAGGCAGCTTTGTGCTGTGGCAACGGGAACACTCTACAAATGCTGCAGGTGTCTTAGCAAGGTGACTGCGCCTTTTCCCCTGGCGCGCTTTGGGGTATTTTTTCTTAGGAAGTGGTGCCATTTAGATTTTGCTCTCCTTTTTATTCTGTGCTAATTTATCCCACCTGTGATCATAAGTCTGGGTGGAATGACCGCAATTGCCATAGGCTAACTCCTGGCCGCAGACAGGGCAGATGCCCGGGCAATCCGGCCTGCAAAGCAACCTGGTCGGTGTCGCCATGATTATATACTGTCTGATTGCTTCGCTTAAGTCAAGGATATGGTTGTCCGCAATCGTAAATTCCTCAGGCGGCGGGTGAAGGTGAACGCCTGAAGTGATATCTACAAGCGGGAAAAACTCCTCCTCCATTATAAACGAAATCTGTTCTTTTGCTTCTCGTAGACAGCGAGAACATGAACCCTTGACATCGGTAAAAAACTTACCGGAAGCCAGAATACCCTGGTTGGTACGGATAAGTTCTATGCGACCTTTAATGCGGTTCTCGCCATTTTCGCCGGCCAGTTGGTCAATTTCATAATTTCGCTTCGCTCCAACCGGCTCCTTGAGGAGCTGGGCGACATTAATTTGCATGGCAATAGATACAATTGCGAATTTGGCTCATTATAAGTAGAGATACGTGTAATGTCAAGCTAACGAACGTAAGCCGGGCAGCATGACTTATTACGGGCTTCGGCAAGTGACCGGGATATCTGCTCCCGTCGTATTTAATAGATAGCAGGCGCAGTCGGTTAACATAAGATTGTATATGCCTTGACTGAGCTTAATAAAAGGATTTAAACTGTCTAAGGTTGGGGTAGCAGCGTCAAATACTTCCTAAGGGACGAGTCAGTGTATGTTGCCGGTTATTGAAGCTGTTGATCGCCTTTGCCCCAGGGAATACAGATCAATTTTCCATTAACGCCGCTGAATTGCCTGTTTAATTAGACCGCGCGCGCGTTTGAAAAAGGGCTGCCTGCGGTTAATTAATCCGGATAATGTTAAACTGTTCCGGTAAAAGAACTTGAGTAAGGAGTGAGACACAGGACATGAAAGTTGTATTTATTGAAGACGTTTCAAACAAAGAAAAGAAAGGTGATATTAAAGAGGTATCCGGCGGCTATGCGCGGAACTACCTTTTACCGAGGGGCCTGGCGTTGCCGGCAAGTGCCGGCGCTATAAAGGCCGCCGAGAAAATATCCCAGGAGCGGGAGAGGAAGCGTGTGCGGCTACATGATGAATATATTGAGCTTGCCCGGCAGATCGAAGGAAAAGAGCTGCGTTTCAAGGGCAAAGCCAGTTCCAAGGGTACTTTGCATGGGTCCATAACATCCGCGGATATAGCAGACAGGTTATCCAACCTTGTTAATGTTGATATCGATAAGAAAAAGGTCGTATTGAAAAATTCTCTGCACAACATCGGTGAGTATGAGGTCGAAGTGATTTTCTCCAGGGATGCCACAGCCAAGATCATGGTCATAATTGAGAGGGAAACAGCCTGAAGTGATCAGAGAAACCCTGCCACCCTACGACCTGGATGCCGAAGAAGCAGTGCTCGGCTCGCTGCTGATTGATAGTGAGTCTATCACGGAGATAGATACAATAGTTGGGGCCGAGGATTTTTTTAGCGAGCAAAACCAGTTCGTATTCGGTGCCTGTCGCAACCTGTTCCAGCGTGACGAGGCCATTAACCAGATTACTGTGGCACAGGAGCTCGTCAGGCTTGGGAAGCTAGATGAAGCAGGTGGAGCTGCATATCTAAGTCATCTGGTGTCAATGGTTCCGACCTCCTTGCATGTGCGGCACTATGCGCAAATAGTGTATCGGCTCGCTACCATGCGTCGCCTCATCAGCGCGGCCGGGCAGATCGAGTCCATTGGATACAAGGCGGACCCTGACGTGGACCTCTCTTTGACACGGGCGGAAGACATTATCTTTAAGCTCAGGACCAGGCAGGGGCGAGGCGAATTTATTCCCATTCAGGATGCACTCAACCGCTATTTTGAAGAGGCTGCGCATAAAACCACCTATGACAAGGATATCCAGAGTATACACACAGGTTTTAAGGCTATTGATAACGCCCTGGGCGGATTGCAGCGCTCCGAGCTGGTTATTCTCGCTGCACGGACCAGCATCGGTAAGACAAGCCTGGCCCTTAATATCGTTCGCAATGCAGCTGTTAATCAAAAGGCCTGTATAGCACTTTTCAGCCTCGAGATGTCACGGCGCGAGATAATCCAGAGGTTGTTGTCCAGCGAATCCAACATTGAGTCGCAGCATTTCCGGAAGGGACGCTTTTCGGATCTCGAGGAACGCCTGCTTCAGCGCGATATAATCCCCAGGCTGGCGGAGACATCCATATATATCGATGATTCACCCAACATGCGTATCAGCGAGGTGCGCAGCAAGGCCAAGAGGCTTCACCTCAAGCACAATGTTGACATGGTCGTACTTGATTACATCCAGTTATTGAGGGGTGATTCCAAGAGCGATAACAGGGTGCAGGAGATGACCGAGATAACCCAATCGCTGAAAGCTCTTGCGCGTGAGCTGGATACACCGGTGCTGGCATTATCGCAGCTCAGCCGCAATATCGAGCACCGCCAGGAAGGTAAAAGGTTGAAACAACAGGTCAAACCCCAGCTCTCGGACCTGCGTGACAGCGGAAGTATTGAACAGGATGCAGACGTAGTGATGTTCATTCATCGCTGGGATAAAATATATGCGACTGAAGAGGACTGGGTACGTGAGGTCGGGGAAGATTCGCCCTATCCCAAGGGCATTGCGCAAATCATTATCGCCAAGAACCGCAATGGGCCCACAGGTGAAGTCCCCCTGCGGTTCATACAGGAAACTACCAAGTTCGACAACTTTGACAGCAGTGTGGTTGAGGTGGGTACTTTATATTAATAAGGTATAAGGATATGACGGACATAAATTTCAAGGGGTTCCCGCCGAGGGTAGAGGTCACACCTTTGCCCAACGTGTTTTTCAGTGATGTGCTGCAGATAATAAATAGCCTCCTTGAATTAAAAGCAGTCATGCAAATATTCTTCCTGCTCAGCCGAAGAAGGGGTTATCCCAGATTTGTAAGCTTTACAGAATTAAGCAGGAACACTGTAATTGAGAGGGAGTTGCATACAATGAAGGGCGATGCAGATGCGCTGCTGAGAAGTGCTCTTGAATCAGCTGTTAAGCAGGGAATCTTACTGCATATACCCATAGATGTGGGCGGAAAATCAGACGATGCCTACTTTATTAATAATGAAGTCGAGAAGGATACTATCGGTAAAATAATAAAGGGAACCTTGAAGATACCAGATGTGCAGATCAGGCCTCGGGAGGAGCCGGCGAGTGAACAACCTCGTGATATTTACAGCCTCTATGAGCACAATATCGGCATGCTCACGCCTATCCTGGCCGAGGAATTGCAGGAAGCGGAGCACCGCTACCCACCGGAATGGATACAGGACGCTTTTCGGGAATCAGTCAGGGCTAATGTAAGAAACTGGAAATACATAAACAGCATATTAAAGCGCTGGGAGAGAGAAGGAAGGAAAGATGGAAAATCTGTCGGAGATTCTCAAAAAGAAGGAGATCCCGATAAATACATCCGCGGAAAATACGGCCACATGGTCCGGCGATAGAACGGGTGAGCCCGAAGCCGTCAACCAACAGGCAGATAACTGCCCGGTATGCAGGGGAACGCGCTTTGTTCATCCGACGTTGCCCTCCGGAGAATCCGATTATTCGCGATTGATACCATGCGTATGTGCCAGGGATGATATCTATAAAAAAAGAATGGCGCGGCTGCAGGCTATAAGTAATCTGGGCAACCTTTCGAAACTCACTTTCAGCAGTCTGTCGCCGTTAGGGCGAAGCAGAGACCCGGTTTCGCAAAAACTCTTTCAGCTTGCCCTTGACGAAATCCGAAAATTTGCAGAAAACCCACAGGGGTGGATTATACTGGTTGGACCGGTTGGCAGCGGTAAAACACATCTGGCCTGTGCAGTCGCTAATTACTGCATAAGCACGGGACATTCAGCCTTCTACGTCACAGCCGCGGAACTGCTTGATCACCTCAGGTCGACCTACAGTCCCACCAGTGAAGTTGAATATGATGAACTGTTTGAGCAGATAAAGAACAGCCCCCTGCTGATACTTGATAACCTCAATTATTCTGCAACAACCGCATGGTCTAAGGATAAGCTTGAACAACTGCTGGAGCACCGCTTCAACGGTAGATTGCCTACGCTGATAACTACAGGCATGTCGGTTGAAGAATTCAGCGCCGATTACGCAGGCCATATGAATGACCCCGATGTCAGCAAGATCCTTATTCTGAAAAAAGAGTCATCCAGCCTGCAGAGTCTTGACAGCCTTGATCTGGAACTGCTGAATAATATGAGGTTTAAAAATTTCGACATTAAACGATTGAGCCTCCAGGAGGAAGTCAGGCAAAATCTGGAGCAGGCCTACAACATCGCACGGGAGTTTGCCCGGGCCCCGCAGGGCTGGCTAATTTACCAAGGTTTGAATGGTTGCGGCAAGACACACCTTTCCGCCGCTATAGCGAATGAGCTGCGTGAATCGGGAAAAGATGTTCTCTTTATCGTGGTGCCGGACCTGCTGGACCACCTGCGCGCATCGTTTGGACCTGAGAGCCGGGTATCGTATGACGCTTTATTTGAAAAAATAAAAAAAATACCTGTACTGGTGCTTGATGATTTCGGAGAGCATTCGGCCACTTCTTGGGCACAGGAGAAGCTGTACCAGTTAATTAACTACCGCTATAACGCCCGCCTGGCTACGGTTATAACCACCTGCCTCAATCTGGAAGAGATTGAAAACCGTGTCAGTTCGCGTATGGTTGATCCAAGTATAAGTCTTGTGTTTAATATAATAGCGCCTGACTACAGGGGAGATATTAAAACCTCCAAGACGGGTCGGGCCCGACCCAGGGCTAAAAGTTAGCCAGGCTCAACGAATTCATTGAAGCTGTCTGGTTTTCCTGATAAAATATTTTCTGACGCGAAAGTGGAAAGTACTGTAGTAAATCAACCCGTATTAGTCTTAAATGAGAACTACCTCCCTTTAAACATTTGCAGGGTGCGGCGGGCAGTAGTGTTGGTGCTGATTGGAAAGGCCGAGGTGGTGGAGAATGGGCGCGGGTATTTTTTCGCAAGTTCCGGCAGTTACGAGATCCCATCCGTTATCAGGCTGGTTTACCTGGTGCGCAAACAGGCACACCCGCGCAAGATGACCAAACTGGAGATATTCAACCGGGACAAATACACCTGCCAGTACTGCGGAAGGGAGGGAAGAGAATTAACGCTGGACCATGTTATGCCCAGGCGCTTAAATGGCCAACATACATGGGAAAACATCGTGGCAGCGTGTATCCCATGTAACAGGAAGAAAGCTGGCAGGACACCTGCTGAAGCCGGGATGCCGCTATTAAGGTCTCCGCGTGCACCCGGCAACATAGGGTTTTATGTGCCGGTGCAATATTTGCGTGCCAGGTCGGAGTGGGAGAAATATTTACCGCATAGAAGGTGACAGCGCAGTCGTCACGGCTTCCTGGTATTGACGATGACAGCCTCGGCGCTTGGGACTTCGATAGTCATACCTGTTTCCAGTTGAACCATCAAGCTTTCTTTAATGACATTTCGGCCTACAATCCTGCCCTTACCCATCTTTGTGATGATATCCTGTCCCATCTCGGGCAGCTTTCCTCTCATTTTGTGGTATTGCTCGTATTCATAACCCAGGCAGCACAGAAGCCGCCCGCAAAGCCCGGACGTTTTCATTGGATTAAGAGCAATATCCTGCTCCTTGGCCATTTTTATTGATACGGGCATGAATTCGCTGAGAAAAGAGACACAACAGAGCTGACAGCCGCACTTCCCAACGCCGCCAATAAGCTTTGCCTCATCTCTGGCGCCCACTTGCCGGAGTTCGACATGCGTCCTCAGTTCATGGCTGAGCTTGCGCACAAGCTCACGGAAGTCAACCCTTTTCTCGGAGTAGAAAAATATGATCAGATGGCTCCCGTCCAGGTTGTATTGCGAGTAGATTACCTTCATAGGAAGGTTAAGGTTACCTATAAGCTCCTTGGATTTGGTCAGCGCTTTCTTAGCGCGGTCCCTTTGAAATTGAGCCTGCGATATGTCCTCGGGCGTTGCTATGCGTATGACAGGTTTAAAAGGCTCAGCGTTCTCCGCGGGCATTACTTCCTTGACACCGATGATCACCTTGCCTATTTCAATCCCGCGGTTAGTTTCGACTACGGCAAGATCATTTACTTTGAGCTCAAGCCCGGCGGGATCAAAGGAATAAATCTTCCCAGCCTGCATAAACCTGATTCCCACAACATTAGCCATCAGTTATTTACACCTGCTGAATTAATTGCGTAATCAGCCTTTTTCTCTTTTTTAGGCATGTCCAGCATGATTACCTCGAAGAGAAGATGTAGGTTGGCATTATATGATAGGTTTAGCAGCATCCTGTTTAGGCTATCGATGAACTCTTTTATCTCAAGAATTGTCAGCGTATTTGCCCATGATTTAATGTCGTTGACTTTATCCAGGTTAGTAACAGCATCTTCGCAATTATATTTTAGCAGCATTACGTCGCGACACCACGAAAGCCAGAGTTTGATCATCTCTTCCACATTGTTCCTGTCGGGGGGTACCTGCTGGATATATGACAATCTGTCGGACCACGATCTTGTCAAGAGTGAGGCGAATTCCCCCAGCCGCAGATCCCTGTTTTGCAGGTAGCTGTCATCGTTGAGGGCGGATATAGCCCAGCCCAGGCAGCCTCCTGAAAGCCTCGACAACAGTTTTATTTTATCTGGATTGACACTATCATATTTTTGTAGCTGGCTCTCTATTTCAGCCACAGCTACCGGTTTCAACTCAAACCGCTGGCACCTGGATACCACTGTGGGTAAAAGCGCATTTTCCCGGGATGCAAGCAATAAAATAATCACATGTTGCGGCGGCTCTTCTAATGTTTTAAGCAGGCAATTGGCAGCCTCCGCCGACATCAGGTCTGCATCATCGATGATATAGACTTTGAAGTTGCCTTCATAGGGAGGTAAATTGGAACCTCTCTGCAGTAACTCCCTCACCGTATCGATACCGATCTCGGTAGCCTTCCGCCTGTCTTTAAGCTCCCGGCCGGCGTATTTGTCGATGACGATTACATCGGGGTATTTGCCCTGCTGGATTCGCTGACAGGCCCGGCATGATCCGCAGGGGGGTGCGTCTTCGCCGCAGTTAAGGGCGCTGGCCAAATCGAGGGCCAGTGTCATCTTTCCGATGTGTGGTGGTCCCACCAGCAGGTATGCGTGTGCCAGGGAACTCCTGGCTATTGAGTCTTTGAGAAAATTGATGATGCGATACTGGCCGACTGTGCGCCACATTTAGAATTTTCCTGAAGCGTCGTATTTCATCAGATCGGAATACTTTTGCCTCCGGCGAATTATCCTTGATCTGCCATCACTGACCATGATAATGGGAGGATGGGGAACCATATTGTAATTGCTTGCCATTGGAATGCAGTACGCCCCGCAAACGGGAATGGCGACCAGGTCACCGGCAGCCACTTCCGGCACAGCTATATCCCTGATAAGTATGTCGCCCGATTCGCAGTAGCGCCCGGCAATAGTGATTTTCCCTGTGTTCCTGGCTTTGACCTTATTGGCCAGGAGGGCTTCATACTTGGCTTCGTACAAAGCCGGGCGTATATTATCGCCCATCCCCCCATCCACGCAGACATAGGTTCTTACTGATGGGATATCTTTGATCGAGCCCACGGTGTAAAGCGCTACTCCGGAGCGGGCGATTATGCTGCGGCCCGGCTCAATGATCAATCTTGGTTTGGACAGGCCCAGTTTCCCGGCCAGGCTAACAAGGTTTGAAACGATTGAATCAGCATAACTGGAGACAGGCGGGATCTCAGCCGAACTGATATACTTCACCGGAAAACCTCCGCCGGGACTGATTTCCTTCATATCGAACGAATGCTTGGCCTTCATTTCAGCAGCGAATTTTAAAACAACCTCCAGCCCCTGTTTATAAGGAGCTGTTTCGCTGATTGGTGAACCAAGATGGAAATGCAAGCCTTGCAGCACGATATTTTTTAATAACAGCGCCTTGCTGACGGCTTCCTCTGCCTGACCTGTTCCAATGGGTAAGCCAAACTTGCTGTCGAGGATCCCGGTAGTAGTATGCTTGTGAGTATGCGGATCGATGCCTGGGTTGAGCCGCAGTAATATTTGCGCCTTCATTCTCCTTCCGCCGGCCAGCCTGTTGAGCAGATCAAGCTCATGCAAATTGTCTACTACGATCCGGCCGAGGCCCCAATCCAAAGCCATATTAAGTTCCATCTCGCTTTTATTGTTGCCGTGAAAAAATACCTTTCCGGGATCAAAACCGACAGCCTGAGCAACGCTGATCTCGCCTCCGGATACGGTATCCAGCCACATACCCTCTTCCTTTATTATCTGCGCCACTGCCCTGTTGATGAAGGCTTTGGACGCATAAGCGGCTGTGGAGTTTCTGTATCGTGTCTTAAATTCCTGCAGGTATTCCCGGCATTGGCTGCGTATGGTGGCCTCATCAAAAACGTAAAGCGGCGAACCGTATTTATGCAGCAGGGCAACACAGTCGCAGCCGCCCAGCACCAGGTGATCACGCCGGTTGGTGTCAGCGGTTATCGGAAATAAATCAAGCCTGTTTGCAGACATTTAAATCCCCTGAATGTAATTTTGATTAATATGTAGAAAGTATTATACAACAATATATGTTAAGACTCTCATTCTCTCAATTGGTGGGGAAGAGGGCTAAGTAGTTATTAGGCGTAACATAAATAAATCACTAATATTTGACAGGTGGTATAATAACTGCTATATTATAAATTTGCTATTATGCCATTTCTACTGAGGACACCGATTTTTTGTCCCGTGTAAATATTCCAGTTTATATCGTCTTATATTTAATTTGACCGACCAACTCGCAGACGACCGGTAACTAACTTAGGATAGGAGAAAATATGTCTATTTCTATCGCCGCTGTGAATAATAGCCTACCTGTTGTCAAGAGTAAGAATTATGCCCGCCTGCCCCAGGTGCTTGAAATACCGAACCTGATTCAGGTGCAGCTTGATTCTTTCAGATGGTTTATGGAGCAAGGTATCAAAGACCTCTTGCAGGAAGTGTCTCCTATAAAGGATTTCACAGGTGGCAAGATGGAGCTTTCCTTTACAGGTTATGAATTTCGCCCGCCCACGCACGACGTTGCCCTGTGCCGCGAGAGGGACATGAGCTATCAATCGAATCTTTATGTGCGTGCAAACCTGTTGATTAAAGAGACGGGCGAAATCAAGGAGCAGGAAGTGTTCCTGGGCGAGATTCCCCTCATGACGGAGAACGGCACTTTTATCATCAGTGGTGCGGAAAGGGTGGTGGTCAACCAGTTGATCCGTTCTCCCGGCGTGTATTTCACCATGGTGACCGAGGATAGCGGGCGGCGGCTTTGCAATGCCAAGCTGATCCCTGAACACGGCGCCTGGCTCGAGTTCGAGACTTCAGGCAAAGACGTGATTTGGGCTAAGATCGATGGTCGGCGAAAAATAGGTGTAACAACTTTGCTGCGCGCCATCAGCGGAGAAGGTGATCCCGAGGATGCGCTTAATTGCAATACCGATGAGGAGTTGTTGGAGTTATTCAGGGCTGATGATGATAACCCCGAGCACAGGTATATCTCGTCTACAATTGACAAAGAACCGGAATCCATAAGGACCAAAAAGGAATCGCTCATCGATATATATAAGAAATTGCGCCCCGGGGAACCGCCTGATGGCGAGAGCGCCAAAAGTCTGATAATCAACATGTTTTTCCATCCCCGGAGGTATGATCTCGGCAGAATCGGCAGGTTCAAACTAAACAAGAGGCTCGAATATGATGGGCTTGGTTACAACGTGACATCGCGCGCTCTTAAACCGCGTGACCTGGTGGAGATTATTAGAAAGATCATCCAGATAAATAACGAAAAAATCATGCCCGATGATATCGATCACTTGGGCAACCGGCGTGTGAGGACGACAGGACATCTGATACAGAACCAGTTCAGGGTTGGCCTTATCCGGCTGGAGCGCACGATCAAAGAGAGGATGAGCCTGCAGAGCGATGATCCCACCCCCACTAACCTTATTAATAACAGGCCCATCATCGCCTCCATGAGGGAATTTTTCGGTGGCTCGCAGCTCTCGCAGTTCATGGATCAGACCAACCCGCTGGCTGAGCTTACCCACAAGCGAAGGCTGTCGGCTATGGGCCCGGGCGGCCTCTCCCGCGAGCGTGCCGGCTTTGATGTGCGTGATGTGCACCACTCCCATTACGGCAAGATATGTCCTATCGAGACGCCGGAAGGCCCCAATATCGGCCTTATCGGTTCTCTGGCTACATATGCACGTATAGACAGCCTGGGCTTTATCGAGACTCCCTATCGCAAGGTTTATGGGGAATTGAGCAATACCTCTGGACAATTGCTCGGCAGGGCTTTGATGCAGGATGTGCACGATAGTAAGAAAAAACTCGTGGCAGCCGCAGGCGCTCTGGTTGACGAGTCGCTTGCCAAAAAAATTGCCGCCATCCCGTCCTGCAGCATTAAGATCGTGCCCTATGTATCTGATGAAATCGAATACTTCACGGCCGACAGGGAAACTAACAGGTGTATAGCGCAGGCCAACGCTCCGCTCAACACCAAGGATGAATTTATAGAAGACCGGGTAGGCGCTATCCGAAGCGGTAAATATGTAACGGAACCGCCTGAGAAAATCGATTACATGGACGTTTCTCCCAAGCAAGTGTTCAGCGTTACCACAGCCCTCATTCCCTTCCTTGAACATGACGATGCCAACCGTGCCCTGATGGGTTCGAATATGCAAAGGCAGGGTGTACCGCTGGTCAAGCCCGAAGCTCCCCTCATCAGCACCGGCATGGAGAGTGAGGTGGCCAAATACAGCGGACAGGTGATATATGCTGCGGAAAAAGGTGAAGTGGTGTCCGTTGACAGTAAAAAGATCACGATCAAGAGTGATGGCAGGAAGAGGGATTATCACCTGACCAAGTTTTACCGCACCAATCAGGGTACGTGCATTAACCAGCGCCCGGTCGTCAGGCGGGGGGACACCGTTGTGCCCGGGCAGGTTATAGCTGACGGGGCGGCCACTCAGAACGGAGAACTTGCTCTGGGTCAGAACGTGCTATGCGCGTTTATGACGTGGAGAGGCTACAACTTTGAAGATGCCATCATCATCTCCGAGAGGCTGGTTAAACAGGATAAATTCACATCCATTCATATTGAGAAATACGAGGTTGAGGCACGTGAGACAAAGCTGGGTAAGGAAGAGATTACGAAAGATATACCCAATGTTGGGGAGGAGAGCCTGAGAGACCTGGATGAGTTCGGTGTCATCCGGGTGGGCGCAGAGGTCGGGCCTGGCGATATCCTTGTGGGAAAAATCACACCCAAAGGTGAAACCGAGCTGACGGCAGAGGAGAAGCTGCTGAGGGCTATATTTGGTGAGAAAGCACGTGAAGTAAAAGATACTTCTCTACGGGTACCCCATGGCGAGGGTGGCAAAGTAATCGAGGTCACGGAGTTCAACAGTGACAATCACGCCGATCTTCCGGCAAATGTAATAAAGCTGGTCAGAGTCTGGATCGCTCAGCGCCGCAAGATCTCGGTAGGAGACAAGATGGCCGGCCGGCACGGTAACAAGGGTGTCATCTCGATTATATTGCCGGAAGAAGATATGCCCTTTATGCCTGACGGAAGGCCCATAGATATTGTTCTCAATCCTATCGGCGTACCATCAAGGATGAATATTGGCCAGATACTGGAAACACACCTGGGCCTGGCCGCCGACATCTTCGGTGAGAGGGTGATCAACCCGATCTTTGATGGTGCTGATACGGCGGCTGTCGAGGATGCTTTAGGCAAAGCCTGGATAGTGCACAAGGCGCGGGAAGAAGGCATTATTAACCAGGATCGCCTTGATGATGAAGGACTTGCCCGGGTAAAGAAATGGCTGGGTGAGCATGTAATAAATGCCGATAAGGTATTCGACGAAAGCGGCAAATACAGTGGTGAAGCCAGGCGAGTTAGCCTGATACTCTGGCTGGAGAAAGAGGTCGGAGGTGATGAGGCTGTATCCAGGGATATAAGCAATGAGGATCTGGACGAGAGAGTGGAGGCGGTATACCTCGAAAGGAAAATTGTACCTCCCACGTTCGGCAAGATCCAGTTGCGCGACGGCAAGACCGGCGAGCTTTTCGACCAGCCCGTCACGGTGGGCATAATCTATATGATGAAACTTATCCACCTGGTTGATGACAAGGTGCACGCAAGGTCGACGGGCCCCTATTCTTTGATCACACAGCAGCCGCTGGGCGGAAAGGCGCAGTTCGGCGGGCAACGCTTTGGTGAGATGGAGGTATGGGCTCTGGAGGCTTACGGCGCCAGCCATACTCTGCAGGAGCTACTGACGGTCAAGTCGGATGATGTTCAGGGCAGGGCCAAGGCGTACGAGGCACTGGTCAAGGGAGAGGATGTGCTCCAGCCGGGAGTGCCGGAGTCATTTAAAGTTCTCTTCATGGAGCTGCGCAGCCTTGGTCTGGCCGTGGAGCTTCTCAACGAGGAGGATCAGAGTATAAACCTGTTTGAAGATAAAAAGAAAATGGGCGGGCTGCCCAAAGCTTTAAGATAGGGGATAAAAAGTGTTCGAAATAAACGATTTTAACGCAATACGCATCTCCTTGGCGTCACCCACGCAGATTGAGGACTGGTCATATGGCGAAGTGACCGAACCGGAAACCATCAATTACCGTACTCTCAAACCGGAGAAGGACGGGCTCTTTTGCGAGAGGATCTTCGGGCCGGTCAAGAACTACGAATGCTATTGCGGCAAGTACAAGAAAATACGCTACCGGGGAGTTACCTGCGAAAGGTGCGGTGTGACCGTAGAGCACTCCAAGGTGCGCCGCGAACGCATGGGGCATATCACCCTGGCCGCCCCGGTAGCCCATATCTGGTTTGCCAAGGGTGTCCCCAGCCGCCTAGCCCTCCTGCTGGATATATCCCCGCGCAACCTTGAGCGAGTTCTATATTTCGCCCAGTATGTGATTATCTCGAGAAACGAGGAAGCCTGCAAAGAAAAACTGGAAGCTCATTATTCTCGTAGGAAACAGGAACTGCTTAATTCTCTGGAAGAGATTGAGGGCAGCGGCAAGCACGAGAAGGCTGATACCGACAGTCATGCGGAGAAAAAGCGCATGCTTGAGGAAAAGTTGGCCGACCTGGAGAGCGACAATAGGATCGACGCAACGGAGATTAAGAAGTTACATTTACAGGTTTTAAGCGAAAATGAATATCAGCAGTACAGGGAAAAGTATGGTGATGCCTTTGAGGTGGGTATGGGTGCGGAGGCCATACTTAATATATTGAGGACGATGAGCCTGGAAGACCTCCGCCAGCAGCTGGTCAAAGATATCAGACAAAGCGAGGGGCAGAAACATAAGAAACTGAGCAAGCGGCTGCGTATTGTTGAAGCCTTCTGGCGCAGTGGCAACAAACCGGAGTGGATGATTTTCACGGTCTTGCCGGTGTTGCCCCCCGAGTTGCGTCCCATAGTACAGCTCGATGGCGGCAGGTTTGCTACCAGCGATCTCAATGACCTGTACAGGAGGGTAATCAACCGCAATAACCGGCTTAAGAAACTGATGGAGCTGGGAGCGCCCGAGATCATTGTGCGTAACGAGAAAAGGATGTTGCAGGAAGCGGTGGATGCCCTTATCGACAATGGAAGGAGGGGAAGGTTGCCCAGCGCTGCCAGCACGCATAAGCTCAAATCACTCTCAGATATGCTGCGCGGTAAGCAGGGCAGGTTCCGACAGAATCTGCTGGGTAAACGCGTTGACTATAGCGGCCGCTCAGTGATCGTGGTCGGGCCTGAACTCAAGCTGCACCAGTGCGGCCTGCCCAAGCATATGGCACTGGAGCTGTTCAAGCCCTTTGTCATGCGCAGGCTTATAGAGCAGGGATTTGCTCACAATATCAAGAGCGCACGGAGGCAGGTTGAACGGGCCAGGGCGGAAGTTTGGGACATACTGGCGGAAGTGATTAAAGAGCGTCCGGTGATGTTGAACCGTGCTCCCACGCTTCACAGGTTAAGCATCCAGGCCTTCGAACCCACGCTGATAGAGGGCAGCGCTATCCAGCTACATCCACTGGTATGCTCAGCATTCAACGCTGATTTCGATGGCGACCAGATGGCTGTACATGTGCCGCTGTCCAGGTCGGCTGTGCGCGAAGCGCGTGAGCATATGCTCAGCGTTCACAATATGCTGCTGCCCAGCTCGGGTGAGCCCGTGATGACCCCTACCCTGGATATGGTGCTGGGATGCTATTATCTTACCAATATGAAGCCGCCGACCGGGGATAAACCGAAGCTGTTCGGGAGCCCCTCTGAAGCTATCCTTGCTTATGAGATGTTCGAGATCACTGGCGATGGTATCTATCCGCGCCTGCACGAGGAGACACTGGTCAGGATCAGGGGATCTGAATATGTAGCAGAGGAAGAAAAGGTCGATGTGGAAGTCGATGCGGCCGATGCGGCCGATGCGATCGAAGCGGCCGAAGCCACGGTACCCTCGCAGTTCAAGGAGATGCGGCTGCCCGGGCCGGACAGCAGAACATATAAGACCAGTGTAGGCCGCCTCATATTCAACCAGATATTGCCCGATGAATTGCGGCAGCATGAACCATATAACGGGTTCTGCAATTTTGCCACCAGCAAGGGTGACCTGCGTCGCCTTGTATCGGAATGTTTCCGCTGGTGCGGGCGTGAAAAAACTGTTAGCATGCTTGATGAACTCAAACGCCTGGGATTTGAATACACGACAAAATCTGGTACCACCATATCGGCCAGGGATATAGAAGTTCCCAAGGTCAAGCAGAAGCTGATGAGCAGGGGAGATGAGGATATCGCCATCCTGCAGAGCCAGTACAACAAGGGTCTCATTACAGAGGAAGAATACGAAGCGCAGGCTATTGATGTGTGGACGCGCACGACCAACCAGATAGAGGAAGAGATCAAGAAATCCCTGGACAGGTATGGCGGTGTCTACATGATGGCCAATTCGGGAGCCAAAGGTAACATATCGCAGATCAGGCAGATGGCGGGAATGAGGGGACTCATGACCGATCCCTCCGGACGCATCATACCTTTCCCCATCAAGGCGAGCTTCAGGGAAGGGCTATCCGTAATGGAATACTTTATGTCCACCCACGGGGCGCGAAAGGGACTGGCCGATACAGCTCTCAGAACATCGGATGCCGGTTACCTGACCCGCCGCCTCATAGATGTGGCGCAGGATTTGATTATTTTAGAAGAGGACTGCGGGTACTCAGGTGAGGGACTCGTGTTTTCAACCCTCTACGGTGAAAAGGAGAAAGGGCTGCTGCCATCATTTGAGGAGCGGATCAAGGGACGCCTGGCTGCCAGGGACATCGTGGATACCAAGACCGGTGAAATCATAGTGGCAAAGAACGAGATGATCGATGAGGACAAGGTAAAGCAGATCATTCAGGCCGAGATTAAGGAGATCAGCGTAAGATCGCCGCTTGTATGCAATTCAAAGCGCGGCATTTGCCGCCACTGTTACGGGCGCGACCTTTCCTCCACCGATCTGGTTAAGATAGGAACGGCCGTAGGTATTATCTCGGCTCAGAGCATCGGTGAACCCGGTACGCAGCTTACACTGCGGACCTTCCATACAGGTGGCGTGGTAGGCATGGATATTACCACCGGTTTGCCGCGTGTGGAAGAGCTTTTTGAGGCCAGGGTCCCCAAGGGTAAGGCTATCCTGACAGAGATAGACGGTACTGTGAACCTGAATGAGGTTGTCGAGGAGGGCGTTCTAAAGAGACGCGAGATCATCATCACGCATGTTGAAAAATATCCCATTGAATACGATATCCCTGCCGGCTACAAGGTTATGGCAGAGAACAACTCATATGTCAGAGGGGGTGACATCCTGGCTGAGCCTGATGCATCGGTGGTTAAATCAGGCGAGCAGGGGCTCAAACCTTTGCTTGCGCGGGTAGATGGCGTGACCAAGGTCGGGGACGGTAAAATCATCTTGACCTACGAGGAAAAGGATGAGCGCAAATACGATGACATACCGGTGACCGCGCACATACTGGTCCGGCAGGGTGATTACGTGCGTGCGGGGGACAAGCTTATCGAGGGCGTCAAGGATCCTCAGGATATCCTCCACATCAACGGCAGGCAGGAAGTGCTGCGCTATCTGATAGACGAAGTGCAGAAAGTGTACCGCTCACAGGGCGTGAACATAAACGACAAACACATTGAGACCATTGTCAGACAAATGTTGCGGAGGGTCAGGGTGGAGTTCTCGGGGGACACCGACCTGCTGGTGGGTGACCTGGTAGACAGGCTCGATTTCGAGAATATCAACGCCATGATGGAAGCCGAAGGCGGTGACCAGGCTGTGGCGCGGCCGGTGCTGCTGGGCATAACCAGGGCATCGCTCAACACAGACAGCTGGCTGGCAGCCGCCTCCTTCCAGGAGACGACCAGAGTGCTGGCTGAAGCGGCCATCTGGGGCAAGACGGACAGGCTCCACGGACTCAAGGAAAATGTAATCATCGGAAAGCTGATACCCTCTACCATAACCCTTACACAAAAGCTTGGTAAGCCAGTCAACAGGTTGCTGGAGGACAGTTCCGAGGTATTTGCTGAGCCGATCAGTAACTTTGTTAATCCACTGGCTAATGACGATGTTGAAGCTGCTGAGACTGTTGAAGCTGTTGAAGATGAAGGGGCTGTTGAGAGCCAGGTCGAGCAAGAATAAGTCGCCTTATTACAATCGTATTGCACAGATTTGCGTGACCCTGCCTCGTAGGCAGGGTCACTGTATTTATGGCGATAAATTACGGCATTTGTCAGCCAGACCGTATGCTATAATGCTACCAAATAAGTAAGGTGTACCTGGAATGCAGGAAGATGAATCAGCGCGGATAGTATCAGGCAAGCTGGGACCGGACGATACCACCATGGATGCCAACCTGCGCCCTAAAAAGCTGGATGATTTTATCGGTCAACAGAAGGTCAAGGACAACCTCGATATCGGTATAAAGGCTGCGCAGAAGCGCGGTGAGGCCATAGACCATATTTTGCTTTACGGCCCACCCGGGTTGGGCAAAACAACGCTGGCCTTCATTATCGCAGGGGAGATGGGTGTTAATATCAAGGTCAGCTCGGGACCGGCCATCGAGCGTCCCGGCGACCTGGCGGCCATACTGACTAATCTGCAGAAGGGCGATGTTCTCTTCATCGATGAAGTTCACAGGCTGAGCAGGATTGTTGAGGAGATACTCTATCCCGCTATGGAAGATTATGCCCTGGATATCATCCTGGGAAAGGGGCCGGGGGCCAGGAGCCTGAGACTCAATCTGCCCCGCTTTACACTCATCGGAGCTACAACCCGCTATGCCGCCATGAGCTCCCCCTTAAGAGACAGGTTTGGCTCGGTGCACAGGCTGGACTTTTACGATGTCGATGCGATCGGTTCGATCATAAAGCGTTCGGCCCGCATATTCAAGCTGAAGATCGATGACGGGAGTATAGAGTTAATCGCCTGCCGCGCACGCGGCACTCCGCGTGTGGCCAACCGCCTGCTCAAGCGCATCCGCGATTATGCCCAGGTCAAGGCCAATGGTATTGTTACGCAGGATGTGACCCTAGAAGCTATGAGTAAGCTTGAAGTGGACCAACTCGGACTGGATGAGATCGATCGCAAGGTGATGAGGACCATAATACAGAAATTTGACGGCGGACCCGTCGGTCTGGATACAATTGCGGCCTCTATCAGCGAGGAATCCGACACCATAGAAGGTGTTTATGAGCCGTACCTGCTGCAGTTGGGATTCCTGGAGAGGACGCCCAGGGGGCGCATGGCCACCCGCCTTGCCTATGAGCACCTCGGCATAGCTTACAAGAGGGGACATACGCCCCAGGGTTCGCTCTGGTAAAGAGGCGGCCTGAACCGGCCGGAATTTGACAGGGCTATTGAATTTCGATAAACTACTATTCATTAAAAGTCCTCTGGTGGTCAGAGCGAGGCGGAACCACCCGTTCCCATCCCGAACACGGAAGTGAAACGCT
>Ga0268277_1000376_pt1 | contig 37254 bp, 46 predicted proteins | sample saktaG_5_FD_190132 | JGI IMG/M metagenome (GOLD analysis project Ga0268277, IMG submission 190132) | Saline water microbial communities from Sakinaw Lake, British Columbia, Canada - sak_2010_1_5_50m | ecosystem: Environmental > Aquatic > Non-marine Saline and Alkaline > Saline ... | reverse complement strand
GAATACCATTACTAATTTTGCTGCTTCATGCTCAAGTAAGTGAACGAGTAATGAGAATTTGTAATTATCTGGAGTGTCATAGAAAATTTGCTTTAATTTAGAAGGATCAACTTGGGATTCAACCGAGACTTCAACAGGATTTTTTAAGTATCTTGCAGCTATTTGTGCTATATCTGGCGTAATTGTGGCCGAAAATAACAAAGTCTGCCTTTTTCCAGGACACTCATTTATTATCTCTTCTACATCATCTATAAAGCCCATATCCAGCATTCTGTCAGCTTCATCCAACACTAATGTTTTAAGATGCTCGAGATTTATTGTTTCTCTTTTAATATGGTCTAAAATTCTCCCGGGTGTTCCTATTACAATTTCTGCTGTTTTTAGGTCTTTAATCTGTGGTTCAATTGAAACTCCGCCATAGACTGTTGTGATTTTATAGGGTTTATATTTTGCAAATCTTGAAAATGCCTGTGAGACTTGTTCCGCAAGTTCTCTTGTTGGCGCTAGAACCAGTGCTTGTATTCCCTTCCCTTTTTCAGTGGTCTGAAGTATTCCAGAAGCAAAGGCTAAAGTTTTTCCAGAGCCCGTGGATGCACCAGCTATAACATCTTTTCCTTCTAAAATAAGGGGAATCGATTTTTCCTGTATTGGAGATGGTTTTTCAAAACCAGCTTCTTCAAGTGTCTTTAAAATCTCGTTAGAGATTCCTAATTTCTTAAACGCCATATCTATTTTATTTTTGTTATATTACTTAAGAAAAAGTATACCGAAGTATTTTTTTCTTTAACAATAATCGGTTAAGCAAAAATTGGTTTATAAGCCTTTGCGTTGGAGTTTATATTTAAGATTTACTTGTTTGAGGGTTTAAGAAATAAAAAATATGTAATCGGTTTACTCTTCTTGTGTGGTTTTTAGTTATCTAGAATTTCTTATTTTAGTATCTGTTTTATTGCTTGAATGAGTATCTTGTTTGATTTTTTGTCCTTTACAGATATCCGGATCCATTTATTCCCTAATCTTCTAAATTCCTCCCCCCCACGAATCCTAATAAATTTCTTGTTTAATTCTTTTTCTAGATCTTTATCTTTTTCTGGTCTTTATAATTAACGACGCTTTTTCTTTCTTTGCTTAATTTAAAGTCAATTCCAACTTCTATAATTTTATTATAAAATTCAAGAACATCTTTTTTGTTGTTTGGATTTATGAAACAATCTCTAAGATTTTTATTGTCCCTTTTCCCCATCTAACTCGGAGGAGAAAAAACCTTTTAAATTTATCGCTTTAGAGGTTCTTTCTCGATAGGTTTCAACATCGGTGTCCAGCATCTTTTTAAATAATATTTCTGGCTTGCCAAGATTATGAGTTTTACCAAAACCAGTAGTGGAGGCGTCCCAAGCGCCTTTATCTAATGGGGATCCTGGAAGATTTAGCTGAGCCCAGACTTTTTCTGAAGTTTGGGGCAGGTAAGGTGCAATAAATGTTGTGACTGCCTTAAGTAATCTAGCACCAGTGTAAAAAATATCTCGCGCTCTTTGAGGGTTTTCTTTGATTGCATTCCAAGGCTCTGTATCATGAATATATCTATTTCCCTCGCTACAAAGACTTAGCACTTCTTCGTAGGCCCTCCTAATCTCAGCAGATTCTATTAGTTTTTCAATTCTTTCTTTTGACTCTCCTATTTTTATTAATACTTCTTTATCTCTATCTGTTAACCTATCTGAGGAAGGTTCCTCTAATCTTCCCTCGAGTCTATCATCAACAAATTTTATGATTCGATTGACATAGTTACCAAAGTTTCCGATTAGGTCAGAGTTTGTTCTTTCTTGAAAGTCTTTCCACCTAAATTCAGTGTCATCAACTTCAGGAATAACTTTTGTAAGATAAGAACGCCAAATATCTGCATCTAAACCTAACCCAGGTAATTTTTCACAAAATACGCCTATACTTTTACTTTTTGAAAATTTTCGCCCTTCATAATTTAAATATTGTAATCCAACAACATTTGAAGGAAGATTGAATTTTCCTTGACTCATCATCATGGCTGGCCAAAGAATAGTATGGAACGGAATATTATCTTTCCCTAAAAAATTAAAAACCTGAGAATTTCCAGTCCAAAATTCTTCCCAATTTTTGGTTGCTTCTTTTGTAGAGGAAATATAACCAATAGGTGCATCAAACCAAACATAAAATACCTTGTCTTCATATCCTTTTTTAGGAACGGGGATTCCATGTTTTAGATCTCGGGTTATTGATCTTGCTTTCAAACCCTCTTTTATCCAACCAAGGGCAAGATTTCTTACAGGTGTTCTCCAATGCGTTTGTTTGTCTATCCAGGTTTTTAGTTGGGGGGATAATTTATCTAAGGCGAAAAATAATTGATTGGAATCTCTAACTTCTATATCTCCGCCAGATAGACTTGATCTTGGATTTTTTAGTTCTAAGGGGTCTAAAACTGAGGCACATTTTTCACATTGGTCGCCATTGGCTTCGTCATATCCGCAACTCGGACATTCTCCAATAACATATCGGTCTGGCAAGAATCTATCATCTTTAGGAGAGTAAAAAACTTTCATAGTACCTTCTTTTATATCTCCATGGGCATCAATTTCTTTGAAAAAATCTTGGGCTGTTTTATGATGTAAGGGGGTGCTTGTTCTTGAGAAGTTATCATATGAAATACCAAACCAGTCATAGACTTTTTTATGTTCTTCATGAAGCCTGTCTGAAAAAGTTTTCATATCTACACCTACGCTATCTGCAGCAATTTCAGAGGTTGATCCGTTTTCGTCTGTTCCCCCTACAAAAAGAGTATCGTATCCTTTTGAACGACAAAATCTTGCGAAAATATCAGCAGGGAGATGAGAACCAACTATATGTCCTAGGTGCGGAACATTGTTTATATATGGAAGCGCAGCTGTAATTAACCTTTTTTTAGGTTTGATTGCCGTGCTATTAGCCATAATTTCTAAGGTGTCACTCATGTATATAAATTTATCTGAGACTTTAAAAGCTTTTCGTTTGTAGTCATTGTAAAGTGATTAATATGTTTGTAATTTTTGGGTCTTTCTCTTGAATCCCCTGCGGTTTTATTCATCTTGCTCGTCCATCCTCTGAGAGTTCTTACAGCTGTTTCATAACCTAATTGAGAAAAAAGTATTTTCCTGCATTGATTATATGAATGACCCTTAAACTTTAACTTAAAAAACTCCTTTCTTATTTCTTATTTCTTCATAGAAAAAATAGAAAATTAGAGCAGAACTAATTTTTGGTACTGGTGACCTATGTCACTTGTTTCTACAGCCTTGAGTAGCCTGCGGCTCCCTATAAGGAAAAATTTATCTTAAATAAATATTTATAGTTTGTTTACCTTATTAAAGTATGAAAATTTCAAGCAGTTTTTCTAATATGGAAGAGCTCCCATACGAGTATATTGGAGAAGCTGGAGTTAATCCCGAACTGTTAATTGAAGATATTCCTGCAGATACAAGAAGCCTGGCAATTTTAATGGAAGATTATGATACTTCAGATAAGGGTACTCATTGGGTTGTATGGGACATTATATCTGGAGGAACTCATATTAAGGTGAATGGGCCTGGCCCTATTGGAGATACAGAGTACGATGTTCCGAATTTTGAGAGTACTTCTGATTTAAAGATCCAAGCAAATACGCGTCTTGGAATCTGTGGAGAAAATGATTTTGGCAAGGCCTGTTATGCAGGACCTATACCAAAAAAAGGTACAGGAATTCATCATTATTTTTTTAAAGTATATGCATTAGACGATACTCTTAATTTGAGAAGAGGTGCAACAAGTGAGGAGCTAGAGTTGGCCATGAGAGGTCATGTGATTGGCAGTGCTCAGATAATTGGAGTATATGAGCGGTGACTCTTTTTTAAGATTTTTCTCAGAATCGGAGGTCCGTATTCCGGGTGATAAGCTCACAATTTGCAATTGAAAATTATTTTAGTATTTATTTCTTTTCAACAGCGAATTGTTCGATGCCGCCACCCTATTCGAAGTTTGCAATTGAAAAGTATTTCTTAATTTGTTTTCAATAGCGAACTTCTCAGAATCGGAGGTCCGTATTCCGGGAAGAAATGCCGCCACCCGGAATCGGACCGGGATACCCGTAAGGGTCTGGTTTTCTAGACCAGTGCAATACCATTATGCGATGGCGGCTTGTGTCATTGCATTTATGAACTATTTCTTGTAGTACTTTATGCGATGGCGGCCTGTTATTAATATTACAGAAATAATAGGTTTTTAAGTATTTATGATTCTGAAAGGTTCAGATTCCTGGACTTATGCCCGAACCAGGAATCGGACCTGGACGCCCCGAAGGGCCAAGATTTCCAATCTTGTGTAATACCATTATACGATTCGGGCTTTGATAAAATCAAAGAAATATTTTAGTATATAAATTCTTTTAAACTATCCTTGTTTTTGTACTATATGAAATGCCCAAGGCTTGTTGAAAGGGTTTATAGGATTAATAAAGAGAGGGGTTACTATGCTCACGAGCCGGCGAAATTTAGTGATAAACTTATTGATTTTATAATTTATCCGTTTGAAAGAGCAGTAGAAGATTTTAAGAGAAGTTATTTTTTGAAGGAGAATTAATCGATCATTTCAATTTTAATCTTAACGGTTCTTGGGATTGAGATTCTCATGATGTTATGAAGAATTTTATCATTAGAGGGGAGATCTATAATCCTTTTATGAATTCTCATTTCAAAATTATCAAATGTGGCTGTTCCATCTCCACAGGGAGATTTTCTTGTTGTAACTTTTAGTCTTTTTGTTGGTAATGGGATTGGACCTGAGATTAAAGCGCCTGCTCGACTAGCGATGTCTCTTATATTTTCGATTACTTCATTTAATCGGGCGATGTCTACGCTCTGAAGTTTTATTCTTACCTTACTCATTGGTATTGAACAAAAAATAGGTTTTTAAAGATTGCTGTCTTGTTTTAGAAATGAGGTTTAGGCCTATTTTGTTTATTTTCCTTATTTTGGTATCCGGGATTTTCTATTATAACCTGACAGGTAATGTGGTTATAGAAAAGCAGGAAGTATTTGTTTTTAGAGTTATTGATGGCGACACGATTCAGGATAGAAATGGACAGTCTTATCGTTTTTTGGGAATAAACACACCTGAAAAAAACCAGCTTGGATATCAGGAAGCAAAGGATTTCTTGAAGCAGTACGAAAATAAAACCATTGAAATTGAAAATCACGGTTATGATAAATATGGGCGGTTTTTGGTTTATGCTTTTTATGGAAATCAATTTGTTAACCAGGAGGTATTGGTGCGTGGACTCGCTTCTTTATTTTATTATGATAAGGATGAATATTATGCGGAGATGAAAAATGCAGAAGAAACAGCAAGGAATAAAGAAATTGGAATTTGGAAAAAATCTCCGAATTATGGGTGTATAAAAATATTAAAATTTGAACCTATCGATAAAACTGAGAAGGATAACGAGACGCTGGTTTTGGATAATCTTTGTGGTATTAATCTTGGTATTACTATCAAGGATGACGCAACACATATTTATAATGAGGAGATCAGCGGAGAATCTACATTGAAAATGAATTTTAAGAATATTTTTAATGATGATGGAGATTCTTTGTATATTTATGATTCAAAGGGTTTGATTTTGTTTTATAGATATTGAATAAATATAAACTTAAGAAGAGTAGAAATCCCCCAAGAAATAAGCCGCCTAGGACATCGCTAAGCCAGTGAACATTTAGATAAAGTCTATCAAAGCTGACTAATGCAATTGCTAGGATACAGGTAGGCGTGACGAGGTTGCTTGATTTTTTATTTGAAAAATATAATATAATTAAACCAAAAAATAGAATGGAGATTAAAGAATGCCCGCTTGGAAAAGAGTACCCCGTCTCTATTATGATACCATTTAGGGGTCTTGTCTTCATGACCAACCCTTTGAGGATATATATGAAAATTCCGCCTACAGTCATTGTTAGTGCGAAGAATAACGCTTGTTCTCTTTGTTTTGCTACTAATAAGATTAGTGAGATGAGAAAGGAAATTAGTATCATGTTCAGAGGTTCGAATAAATAGCTGATAAATGAAAAAATGCTTGTAAGGTTGTTATTTTGAATATGGATAACATTGCTGTTTACAAAAAAATCAATACCCTCTAGATTGTTGTAACTCGCTAGAAGAATTAGGAAAAACAAAACTAAACTTATAAGACTCGTGATTAGTAAGACTTTTTGTTTCATAGTAAAGCTAGTCTTAGGAGGTTTAAATATTTGGTGCTGGCTAGTAATAAATGAAGTGGGCCTGCTCCGCCGCGATTGGAGCAGACCCTATCATCTCAGCCATAAGGGAGATGACTATGATTTGTGATAAATATTTTTAGAAATTGGACTATTTAAGTTTTTTATATCCGATCCAAACAAGGACTGCAAGGGCTAAGGCGAGCATTAATGTCCTTAGCCAGTTGCTTAGAGAGCCCCAGTATCTTATTGTGCCGTAAATGATTAATAAGACTCCGCCAGCCATGAATCCTGAGGAAACGGACTCTAGAGATAAGAGAACTGCGACAATTATTGTAACTATTCCGATTATTAGTGAGATGAAAAAGATGTTTCTGTTGTAAACTTCAGTTTTTGAAGTGTAATCGTCTGAGCATTTTGTGTTTATGCAATATCCTAATTCAGGGGATGGAATTGGCTCTTTTCCTTCTGCAACATTAAGATTGTCATTTGGATAGTTCCATTGACCGCCTAATGATTCGCATTGAGTCTTGTTTTCATACATTCTTTGAACACAGTAATCTTCATATTTTGGAGAGGGGTAAATTGTCTCAATTGCGTAGGCAATAAACATTACGAATAAGATGGCAATCGCGATTGCCAGGATTATATTTTTTGCTTTGCTCTTTTTTATTTGTTTTTTTGGCATGATGATATTAGTGTGAGGGGTTATTTAAATGTAATTTTTTTATCTCTGCTCTTACAATCTCTTCATCTTCCGGATTTGTAACTCCAAACCATTTATCAGGTGTGTTATATACTTTTATTCTAATTTTCTCAGTTGAAGCAAGGTCAGATAGGTATACGGGCAGTAAAAGTTCTTTTTTTCGGTCATTAGGGTATAATTTTTTCTCTGCTTCACTTTTTTCGTAAAGGATTTTTAAAGTATCGGGATAAAGTGCAAAGATATTCTGACTACAAAGGTTATTTTTATTTAGACTTAGTTCGTTGAGATTGGCTTTTGTGATGTTAAATGTTTCGGTTATTTTTTTAACATACCCATTTTCTATTTGGAAAATACCTCTATTTACTTTTCCATTTTCTGGTAGAACTTCTACAAGTTTGTATCCTATTGTTGCTGCTTCTTTATCGTTTTTGTCTAAATGATCTGCTAAAACTTTAAATGTATTTTTGCCATAAATATCATCTCCGTTGCAGACTACAAAAGGACAATTGATTATTTCTTTTGCGCAGCATAGGGCGTCTGTTGTTCCCCAGGGTTTGTCTCTTAGTTCTGGATTAAATCCTTGATAGGCATAGTAAACAGGGAGATTATGGTAACTGTCTTTGAATAATCCTTTGAATCCTTCTTCTGTTTTTTCACCAACAATAAAGATTATCTTTGTAAATCCTGCTGAAATTGCCTGGTTTACGGAGTATTCAATTAGTGTCTCGTTGTTTGGGCCGATTTGTGCAAATTGTTTTATTTTTCCACCAAATCTGCTTGAAAGTCCTGCGACCATATAGACGATTGCTTTTTCCCGAACTTGAGAGGGAAACTCGGAACATTTTGTTGATTTTACTTTATTCATGGAATTTAAAGTAAGTTGGCGTTTTTATTTGTTTTTATTAAGGATTAATTCAAATCCAATAAAACTGGCAGATTCAATTAGGCTATTATTAATTTCATCTTGTTTTTGATTAATTTTTTCTATTTTGTCTAAATTATCTTTAACTTCTGTTTCAAGATTTGAGATTTCTTCTTTTATTTTGCTGATTTTTTCTTCTTGCTTTTTGGTGATATCTTCTTGCGGGATATTTAGTTTGCTAAGGTTTGTACTTATCTCTTTCAAATTAGTGATATCAACCCCTATCTCTTTATTGAGTGCGATTATTTCAAAATCTTTATCTTTTTCAAGAGCGAAAGTAAAATTGTCTCTATATTCTCTTATTAATTTGCTTGCTTTTTCGCTTCCGTGAGCGTATTTTGAAAGGGCTTTTAGGTCTATTTTATTTTTTATTTCATTAAGTTTTTTGATTAGGTCTTTTTGTTCTTGTTCTTTTTTAACTTTTTCTTTTAGATGGTGGGCATATGCTTCGCTTTCCTTTAAATTGGAGAGGTCTTTTTCAGAGGAGTATAGCTCTATTTTTAATTCTCTTATTTTTTTATTAGTACTCTCATTAATTTTGTTCATTGCTTGCTTGTGTTCCTTAATCTTAGCTAGTTTTTCCAATAAGTCTTTTATATCCAGGATATTATTGTCCGAGATTGAATAATATGGTTCCGAAATTGTTACAATTTCTGAAACAAGTTTGTGGATAACCTCTCTTGCTTTTGCTAATTCGTTTCCAATTAAAATTGTAGCTTTTTCATAAAAAGGTCTGCTTAACTTGTTGTGGTTCTTTAGAATTTGAGTGATTCTTTCAATGTACTCTTTAGGTTTTAGGTTTTCTGTATTTTGCAGGGTTATTATTAACTCATTTAAGTGTCGGATGTAGTCGTGGAGATTATTGAGAACTATTTGCTTTAATTCTTCTCTTTCTCTTTTTTTGTCAAGGTTTATTTTCTCAAGAATTTTTATTTGTTCTTCCAATTCCAAATAGAATTCATTAGCCCTCATTACTATTTTATTTTTGATTTCTTCTTTTTTATCTTCATGTGTTCTTGTTAGTTTTTCTAGTTCACTCTCTAATTCTACTAGGTCTATTTTCTTCCTTGGTTGTTCTATTTCTTCTTCTTTTGAGAAAATATTTTTTAAAAAGTCTTTAAAGCCCATATAATTATAGAATTCTAAAGATAATAAAGTTATTCCTTTGGCTTTATTTCTTTTTAATCCATAATCGAGTAGGAAGTAGCATTATATTCATTATAATTGCCCATGGTCAGGAAATCAATAAGGCTTGTATTACTCCATGTTTTTATGTGGTAGAGTTCATGCCTCAAAACTAATCTGTTCTTATGGCGAGGATTGAAGGTGATTTTAAATTTATTTTCAGCTTTTATAGAGTGCCCACCTTCAATATTTGGAGATTCAACAAACTCTATTGTTATATTTTCTAATCCTAATTTTCTTTTTTCAGTTTCAGCATCTTTTAATAATCCTGCTTCGGATGAATAACAAGGAATAGGTTTTGAAAGGTAGATTCTTTGGTTTCTTTTAGCATTAATTTCATGCCCTATAAATCCGGCAGATAGCCATAAGACAAGAGCTACTAAAAGGGGTTTGTTTTTCATTTCTTCTTAATTAGGTATATTTCTGTGTCTTTCTTTAAATCAGACTCATTTTCAAATTTAATGCCTACGTCCTGGCCTTTTTTAACTGAATTAACACTTTTATTGTTTATTTCCATGGACTTTATTCTTGTTTTGATTATTTCTGTGTCTTTATGGGTTAAATATATTTCATTTCCTTGTTTTAATTCTCCATAATGCATTTTCACAAGGGCGACTTTTATTTTTGGATAGAACTTTTCCACTTTTCCAATATATTCTTTTGTTTCTGTTTGTTCTCCATTCTCGGAAAATGAAAAATCATCTGATGTGGGCATTTTGATGTAAAATCCGGATGAAAAGCCACGATTGTAGACTTTTTTTAGTTCATCTAGCTCTTGACTTATTTCTTTTTGATTTAGATTTTTGTCCAGTGCTTTTCTGTAGGCTTTTGTGACTATTGAAACATATTCCGGATTTCTGCTTCTTCCTTCTATTTTAAATGATTTAATCCCTGCTTTTTTCATTTTTTCTATGAATGGGAGAGTACATAAATCTTTAGCGGACATTACTCTGTTGTTTTCTAGTGTAAGTTTTCTTGATTTGTCTGTTAAATCGGTTATTTCATATGCTCTCCTGCATGGGTGGGTGCATTGTCCTCTGTTAGCACTTAGATTATTTTGAAATTGAGATGTAAAGCATCTTCCTGAGACGGAGACGCACATTGCTCCATGGCAGAAACACTCTATATCTATTATTCTTGATATTTTCTTAATTTGATTTAGGTTTAATTCTCTTGCTAGGACAATTCTCTCTGCTCCTAATTTTTTATAAAATCTTGCTGATTCTGAATTTGCTACTGAGGCCTGGGTTGAGATATGGAAGGGAAGCTTGTATTTTTTGCATAGTTGGATTATTGATAAGTCCCAACAGATTATTGCGTCTGCGAGCTTTTTTTGTTTTATCTTCTTGATAATGCTTTCTATTTTTTTTAACTCGCTATCATAGATGATTGTGTTTAGAGTTATGTAGACTTTTATTTTTGTAGTTTTTCTTATTTTTTCTAGATCTTTCAGGGTGAAGTTTTTCGCTGAATTTCTCATATTGAAATCTTTTAATCCTAGGTAGATTGCATCCGCTCCAGATGCTATTGCAGAATGGAGCATGGGAAAGTTTCCTGCTGGAGCTAGGAGCTCAAATTTAGATTTTTGTTTCATAGATTGGTTTAGGGAAGAGATGTTTTAAATTTAATGTTGGGCTGATTGTTCTTTTGTTTCTTTCCTTTCGGTTCTAAGTTTATTAATTCCCAAGCTAACAAGCGAAGTTAATGTTGCTATTGCGGGAATAGACCTAATCGTATCATTCTGATGGTATAGTTCTAATTGATTTGTATTGAGCTTTGATTCGTCAACTTCAATTATAGCTCCAGCGTGAGGATAGTGTCTTAATATTTTTGCAGATGGATTTTCTCTTATGATTTCATTAATAGTCTTTTCATGGTAATACATACTCACACGACATCCTATGGCGCTTATCGCTAAAGCAGTATACAATGCAAGGGTTACTAGCTCATCTTTTAGTTCCATTTTTTATTTTGTTTTTGTTCTTCTATTTGAATAATACGCACAACCAATAACAGAAGCGATTGTTACTCCAAAAATAGCGATGCTTTTGTTTCTGCCCTGATTATATCTTTCTAATTGAGTTTCGTTAAGCTGCGATTTATCAACTTCAATATGGTCACCATGATAGCCTGGATGTATAATTTTTGCAGATGGATTTTCTCTAAAAACTTCTTCCATTGTTTTATTGTAGCAATAGCCTGTGGAAGAAAGCCCCCCTAAAATTAAGGCAAAAATTGTGCAATCTAATAACTTTTCTATTAACCCCATAATCTAATAAGCCTAAGAAGAGTTATAAAAATTATCAATATTATCAATATTCAGAATATGTTGCTTAGCCATTTATCTGCTGTCCGATACGGTAAAGTCCTGCTAAGCTCATTTGAAGAGTGTTGCCTGTTTGACCTCTTAATTCTTCTTGATCTTCTGAAGTGAGTTTGACTAATCTTGATTTATCTGGCTTAGGACTATTATCCCTCGCATTAATATATTCGAAATCTCTATCTGTAATCGTGGGATCTTTAGGATAGATTATTATTTGGGTTTGTTTTTGTCTTGCCATTATTCCAAACAAGCCTTAACAAATGCATTAAACAAAGGTGCGGGTTTTAGTAAAGAAGACTTGAATTCAGGATGGGCTTGGGTTGCTACGAAGAATTTGTGATTTGGAAGTTCGATAAATTCAACCAATCTTTTGTCTGGTGACGTTCCTGAGAATATAAGACCTGCCTGTTCTAAGATTTGATGATAGTCCGGATTAACTTCGTATCTATGTCTATGTCTTTCACTGACATTTTCTGTACCATAAATTTCATAGGTTTTTGTTCCTTTTTTTAGTATTGCTGGATAAGCTCCTAAACGCATTGTTCCGCCTTTATCTGTTATGGCTTTTTGTTCAGGAAGAATGTCAATTACAGGATTTGTTGTTGAAGGATTTATTTCTGTGGTGTTTGCATCTTTTAGGTTGCATACATTTCTTGCATATTCTACTACTGCTAATTGGAGACCGTAGCATAATCCTAGAAAAGGGATATTGTTTTTTCTGCAATATTCTATTGTTTTTATTTTTCCTTCCACTCCTGAAGAACCAAAACCGCCGGGGATGATAACTCCTGAAAATTGCTTTAATTTATCTATGGTTTCAGGGTTTTTTTCAAAGGCTTTTGAGTCAATCCATTCAATTTCTATCTTAGTGTTATTATGTGCCGCGGCATGCTTTAGTGATTCTTTTATTGAAATGTAAGAATCTTCTAATTGGAAGGATCCAATATCTAGATATTTTCCTACTATAGCTATTTTTGCATAGTTTAGGGGAGAGACAATTTTTCCTACTAATTCTTCCCATTTATCCCAGTTTGGAACTTTCTTTTTTTCGAGATTTAGTTTTGAGAGTATTTTATCTCCCATATGTTCTTTTTCCAGGTCAAGAGGGATTACATACAATGTATTTGGGGTTCCTGGACCGGTTACATCTGGCATTGAAATTATATGTGTTGAGGGAATATTCGCATATCTTTCGATTTTCTTTTTTCTTACATCGTCCAATGCTCTTTTTCCTCTACATAATAGGAAGTCTGGGGAAATTCCTGTTTCCCATAGAAGACGGATTGCAAGTTGACTTGGTTTTGTTTTCATCTCTTCAATATGGCTTGGGATTGGCATGTAGGTAACCATGAGGTAACAAATATTCTCTTTTCCTATCTCATTTTCTAAAGATTTTAATGCGAATAAGAAAGGAACATTTTGGTAGTCTCCTACTGTTCCTCCGACTTCTATGAGACATATATCAAAACCTTCGCTGGCTTGTTTTATTCTCTTTTTTATTTCATTTGGAACATGAGGGATTACTTCAACTGTTTCTCCTAAAAAATCTCCTTTTCTTTCCTTTTCAATTAGCGTTCTGTAGACTTGGCCAGTCGTTATATTGTTCATTTTAGGGATGTCTATTTCAAGAAATCTTTCATAGTTTCCAAGGTCTTGGTCAATTTCTCCACCATCATCAGTTACCCAGACTTCCCCATGTTCGGTAGGTCTTAAGGTTCCTGCATCACAGTTTATGTATGGATCTATTTTTACGGCTGTTGTTGAGAAGCCGTATTCTTTCATTATTCTTCCAATAGAAGCGGTTGCGACACCTTTGCCGACGCCAGAAATTACACCCCCAACCACCACAATATACTTAGTCATTTTTTTGAATAATTTAAGTAGGTTATAAATATTTGTAGTATTTAGTATATAGGATTGAAAGCAAAAGTTATTAAAACTCAGCGAAACTTTAGAGTTTATATCCTTTATTTTTTTAGTTGGTTTTTGTCTTAATTATAGAATGACAAAAAACATAAGTTTTATAAACACCCTAAACATCTATTTTTCATGGTAAACAGCTCAAATCAGATTGAAAGAAACGTTTCAGCAAGCTTTGGTTATGTTAAAAAGGACATAATGATGCTTAATGACGTTATCTCTGATTTGAACGACAAAATCCAGCATCTTTCTTTAAATCATGCTTCTTTACTTGAAAAGATGCAGAGAATTGAGAGTGAGGTTGTGAAGACAGAGAGAAAGGAAGCAAAGTTCGAAAGAAAGGTTAAGAAGACAACAAAGAAGACAGTTAATAAAAAAACAAAGAAAAAGACATCTAAAAAGACAACAAGAAAACCTTCTAAGATTATTACAACTGAAGAAGTTGTTTATTAGTGATCAAAATGGTACATACGAATGAACGAAATTTTATTAAGAATGATTTTCCTCAGGATTCACTTATTATGTCTGTGAGTTATTCTCATGAGGGCTCAAGTTTTACTGAGGGCGATGCTTCTGTGGGAATTGCTATGAAAGATGGTCACGCTATATTTCTCCAGACTTATTGGGATAATGGCAGATTAGGATTGTTAGAAAAAGAGCAGCAACACGGTCTTTCTAGTGACTATGTTCCTGCAAAAGGAGCATTTAAGAGATTTGAGAAGGAACATCCAGATGATGCTCGAAGATTAAGGAATGCTTTACCTCTTGGAGGGGTTTGTTTGCTTGAGTGGGGATTATTAGATTAATTTCTTTCTCGGAAGCTAAGATAAGATTTAAAAACCAATTCTAGTATAATTTATTAGGTGACTTAGGAGTTTAGGGGCTTGTCTCAAGGGAAAGATAGGTTTCATGGAACTTTAAGTTATCCTTGCCTCAATAGTATAGTGTAAGGTGATAAGTAAACTTTATATAGTGCTATTGGGTTTATATTCTATGAAATACCCAACATTCAAAAGGGGAGAAGTCCAGGAGATATACTCAAAACTCCCTAAACCTGAACAAAAAGAGATTCAGGATTTTATTAAGTATGTTTCAATTACTTCTAAATCCCAGAGAAGATTAGACAATAATCAAAGAGGCTTAACAGAGTTTAGGTATTTGATTAAGAAACCTTTGGATAAAGCCACCCTGCAAGACTTAAGAGATTTCTTAGCATTATTAAACAATTCAAATAAGACACAATCAACAAGAAATGATCTAAAGTTCACAATTAAAAGGTTTTTGAAATGGAAGTTTAAAGATTGGAGTGAGAGATTTAGCAATTTAGAAGATATTAAACTGATAATGCGAATTAATGAGGAAAAGATAAACGCAGATACTCTCCTGAAAAAAGAAGATGTTGAGGCAATAATGAAAGCAGAGCCTAAACTATTCTGGAAAGCCTTTTTTATGGCTTTATATGAATCTGGATTAAGGCCTATTGAATTAAGAACATTACTCTGGAAAAACATAAAGTTTGATATTGATAAGGATGAGATAACAGAAATAAACATTTATGCAAGTAAAACCCATAAGGCAAGAAGTGTTTATGTTAAGGAGGCTACATTCTATTTGAAGAAGTTAAAAGAACAAAGCAAAACAGATTTAGTTTTTCCCGCACCAAAGGATGACACCAAACCAATGGATAAAAGCCTTCCTGCTGTTTGGTTAGGGCGAATATCTGAAAAGGTTTTAGGGAGAAGTGTTTATCCCTATATTTTAAGACATTCCAGAGCAACAGAACTTTATACCAATGCGGGAATACCAGATAAGACAGCACAGAAATTCTTAGGACATTCCAAGAGTATGGGCGATGTTTATACTCATTTAAGCAACAAAGATGTTAAGGAAGCAATGAGTAAGACTATTTACAAAATTGAGGATATGCCCCCAGAAAAGAAACATAAGTTAGAATTAGAGATTGAAAACCTAAGCCGTTTAACGAAGCTTTTACTTGAAAAAGAATTAGGTAAAATTGATGACAAAAAATTTAAGAATGAAATTAAGGGTTTAGTTGATAATTTAAAAGTGTTTTAACCTAAGAAATTTCTGAGAAAATAGCCCTCCTGTTTATTTTTTTCTTCTAATTGATTTGTCTAATTTTTCCCTTTTTCTTAGTGTAAGGGCTGTAGCTCCTAGAGTCAATAGTCCAAGGGTTGTTGGTTCTGGAACTTCTGTAAATGATACATTATCTAGATATCCGTCAACAATAACTTTGCTATTCCATTGTTCATCTAAATTATGCCCTCTTAATTTTAATCTATCTAAATTTATTAAATCTGGGGCATCTAAACTTAAGTAAATTGAAAAAGGTCCTTGTAGGCTATTGGTCTTACCATTATAAATTTGCATCCCGACTTTATCCCCGTCATAATTAAGCTCAAAGTGGAACCACTTTCCTATAAAATTTGGTAGACCTGATTGTACAGCCGAATTAATTCCCCCCTCATGCATTATATCTAATCGTGGTTGATCCCATCCTCCTAGAATATGTTCCCATCCCCCAAAAATCTGTTGATTTTGTCCAACTATTCCAAAGGAAGGGAGAGCCCAATCGTTTGGCCAATCAGTTTCAGACATATTTTCATATCCTTCAATATAAAAATCCCAATTAAGTTGAAACGGCCTACCTTTGTATTCTATTTGCACAGATGGTCCATCATACGATGCTCTGAACTTTAAGACACCATCTCCTTCAAAAGTAGTTTGTTCTAATGTTGAATTATTTCCAGTAGCCCACCCATTAAGAGCGGTAGGACTACTAAAGTTCTCAAAATAATCTGCTTTTGCCTTTCCACCAACCCCCAGAGCGATAGCTCCTGAAAGAACGATACTTGCTAATGTTTTTTTAAAGCTCATTTTACAATATTTTTCAATTTAGATTATGTCAAAAACTATAGATTGTTCGGCAGAATTTCCAGCTTTGTCTAAAGCCCGAATGGTTAGGTTATATTGCCCTGTCTTTGAGAAATATAGTTTCTTGAAACAATTTCCATCTTTTACATTACTGCACAAATCTCTCCAAATCAGGCGGGAATTTGAGTAGTGGGGATAAATTAGTTCCCCTAGATTTGTTTCGTTTAGAGTTAGATTAAGTAACAAATACTTTCCCTTAACTGAATAGTTAAAGAAGTTAATTTCGGGAGGAAGTGTATCTACATTAACTTTTATTGGTCTGCTACTTGTCTTGTGTCCAGCAAAATCTTCAATTGTGAAGTTGCAAGTTATAAGTCTTCCTTCAAATTCACTTAAATCTAAATCGAGTGAACAAATGCTATTTTTTCCACTTGGGCAATCTTCTTTTACTGAATTTTTCCCTTCACAAAAGAGAACAATGTTCTTTAGGTTTTCTTCAGTATACTTAACAATAAAACCAGACCCATTTGTAAACTTATTACTTGCAGGCAGTATCTTACTTATCTTTGGATCTTTAGTGTCAATTACAAATGTGATATTAATTTCTTGAGTAGACCACGCATATTTAGATGTCCCAATCCAATTTTCTCCTATAAATGTTAATTTTTGTAACCCTTCCTTGAAAATCTTTTTACTCTCGTAAGATTGGCAATCAGTACACAAAACAACTTTTTTTGGGACTCTGTCTGTATAATCTATGTAACTAAGCTGTTTTATCTTTGTATTCAGTTGGATAGAAAGGTTTGGTTTGGTTTGGTTGTAAAATGAGTTGTTTGAAAGAGATATATCCATAGTAAAATTTGTTAGACCAGTACAGCAAGGATCATTAACTCCTTTACAAACAGGATTGCCACCCCCATCATAGAAACAGACACCAATCTCTCCTCCGCTTGCAGAAACCATTGAGCTTAACAGTAGACTTCCAAACAGTATTCCAATAATCAAATATGTCGCTTTTAACATCGTTATATCGATGTAGTGATTATATATAAATATTCGTATAGTTTAATATGATATTTGAAAACAAAGAGGTTTATTGTATTCTTGAAGTTCTTAAATTACTAGGGAGAGGAAAATCAAAATATTCTGTTATGTTTAAGAAAACACGGGTAAGTCATAGTACCTTACAGTCTGTTCTCAAAGAGCTTGTTGAAAGGAAGTTTGTTTTAAAACACAATAAAGGACATCAAAATGTTGATTATGAGATCTCAGAAAAGGGGCAAAGATTATTACATCTTTTAGTTGGATTAAAAAAGATTTCAAGTTAAATCTATGTAGCTTAACTAAAATTTTAGCATTTATTTTATGTCATTTCCCAATTCTTCAAAAAATTGTCTTACAATGTATAAAAACAAGACCCTCTTTTTTGTTATATTAAACTAAAATTAATTAATAAAGATATAAAATGAGAAAAAAAGGTTCTAAAGATTTAAAGAAAAGAAAGATAAGAAAAGACAAGAAATACAAGTACCGAATGAAGAAAGGAAATTTTCAGCCATATTTTTCTAAGAGGGAAAAAGGAGATCCTGTCAAAATATGGTTCTGGGAAGTAAAACCTATGTCTAAAGAAGGGATTAGAAGGTTCCCTAGACATTTACAACCAACCCTTCATAAGAAAATATATGAAAAATCTATAAGGGTAGATGTAATCCCAAAAAGATTATCTACAAAAAGAGAAATCGAAATACTTGCGTTGGAAGTCCTTGGATACGAAGGGATGTTTTATCTTATGATGTTTTGTAAAAGAAAAAATCAATTTGGTGTATCACCTGTAAAAGTTTGCAGTTTAAAGATAAGCAATTCTCTTAATGGACTGAAAGCAAAATTTCTTGAAAATTTTAGACTTTATAGATACTGGTTTTGGATGGAGGGTAAAAAAAGATTTTTAAAATGAAAGCATGTATATATACGAGGACATCTGCAGAAGAAAAAAATAATATTAGAGATTCAAATAGAACTCAAGAAGAAATTTGCAGGCAAGAAGCTAAAAAAAGAAACTATGAGGTTATTGAAGTTTACTCAGATATCGGAAAAAGCGGGGGTTCATTTAGGAGGAGAAAGCAATTGAAAAAGTTAAAAGAAGATGCAAAAAATAAATTATTCGATTTTATCTATATTCTTGAATTCTCAAGACTGAGTAGGAGGCTTATAGATCAAGAACTTTTTGTTGAAGAAATGAATAACTTGGGGATAAAAGTTATAAGTTGCGATGGGACGCAAGAAGATGAAATAAGGCAGATGCAAGGGGTTATGAATCAATATCAAAGGAAGTTTTTTCAAAAGAGAGTAGAAGTTGAACATCAGTCTAGATTAAAACAAAAAAAGCCTGTATCAAGACCTCCATTTGGTTATAAAATTGAAAAGAAAACAAGGAAATGGATTGTTTCAAATAAAGAAGCAAAGATAGTAAAAAGAGCTTTTGAATTAAGAATGCAAAAAAAAGAAATAAAAGAAATAGCATCAGAACTTAATTTTATTCCAGCAACAATAAAATATATGCTTTCAAATATAAGCTATTGTGGATTTATCAAGTATAGAGATCAGCTTATAGGGTCTCATAAGCAAATAATTTCTAGGGCGGTTTTTGAAAAATGCCAAATTTAATAAGTTCTCCTCATTTAGTCTATCAAATTTACTTGAGAAAGTGGGGAGCATTTGGAGGCTCAAGTATGGGTAATGATATCTATTATCTTAAGGAATTTGTTGACCTTTGTATTCAGGATTTTGGAGAGGATAATGTTGTTGAAATGCTAAAGAATGACAATTCTCCGAATAGCAGAAATTATAATAGGATTGCTGAGAACTGGAAGTCTGTAAAAATAAAGATGAAAAGGTTGGATGTATGGTTGAACAAGGCAAAAGGATATTTTGATAAGGTAGAGAAAAAAGACTATACAAAAATCAATGATAAGGATGTAAGAGAATTTTTGCGATATTCAAGGAGAATACCTTTGATTAAGCCAGACCTATACAGTCTTGCAATATTTCTTGTAAAAAATAGTCCATTACAAAAACAGACAATACCTAGCGAGGCATGGAAGGTTCTAGAACACACCAATCTTAAAAAATTAGATATTGGAAGGAGAATTCCAGAAGCGATTACTTCGCCTTTAGAAAGCTCTGGAGGTGGAAATTGAAAATTATATCTAACATCTTAGAAAAAATAATGGCTCTTAGTGAGGAATTTGGTTTTAGAAAGTATGAGCTAAGGTCTATATGGCAGTTTTACAAAGCTTATAATTTATCGTTAGTTATCCTTGGATTAGATGACACAAAAGAAAAGAAGAAAAATTATCTCTGGAGAAAGCTTATTGATGCACAGATTATTGGAAAGCAAGATAATGAAGCGTATGTAAAACTGCAAAGCTTCATGAAAAAAGATTTTGCAGTAATTACAAAAGCAATAAAAGAGCTTGCGACTCAAAATGAGGAACTAGGATATAATTCTGGAGAACATTGGACGAAGAATGTCTTAGGAGTTCTGTATGGGGAGATTATGGATTAATATGGTTTCTTTAAAGTACCATAATTCAACCCTCAAGCTATTTCTTACAGATGGAAATAGGATAAGACCAGAGCAATTCGGAATTTATGCAACTACGGGGTATGGGAAGTCGCTTTGTGAAGAGGGGATTGTTAATGCTCACTATGATGCTGGATTCTGCTGTATTTATCTGTCTGATGGCGGGAAAGGGGAGGAAGAACCAGGTTACGCGATGTTTTTACCTATTGAAAAATATCATCTTGATATACTAAAAAAAGAGGGGAAACAGCCAAGAAAAGTAGGTGTAAAGCTTTATCATCCATTTACATTCAATATCCCGAATACACTCTTACCCAATTATAATTTTTTCACCATTCCAATAAAGACTTTAGGTAGGCGAGATTTTTCTATGCTTGCAGAAACTCAGGCGGATAGTGATACTATCAAGATACTTCTACAGGCATCTCAAAACCTCTCAAAAGAGGCAGGGATTTATCATTTATTGCATGATATCCAAGAACTTATTAAAGGAAAGAAAAAGCATGAATCTACTTCTCCCTCACAGCAGAATTTTTTCCTAAGTGTTACTGCAGGCACATCTAAATCAATGCAAGACATTAGCAATTTGTTTCAGCCATTTAAAAAAGATTTTTTCCTTACAAAGGAGTCATGCCCTTTTAATATTAATTTCAAGGAGATTTTAGCAGATAACAAAAATATCCATTATTTTAGTACCAAGTACATAAAAGATCCTAAAATGAAAGAATTTGTGATTCTGGCGGTTTTAAATAAGATTCTAGAAAATAAGGAATATGCCAAACACCCTATCCTTATAGTTATTCCAGAAATAAGAAAGCTATGTCCAGATAAGGCAGTAGGCTATCAAAAGTTTTTAAGTGAGGCAATTAAGGAGGCTCTTTCAACAATGAGAAGTATGGGAAAGGGAGGAATTGCAAGTGTTTTAAGCTCTCAGTCGTGGAATGACACAGACCAGAATATCAGAGACAGTCATAGTATAACGCTTCTAGGAAAGTTGAATCTCAATGATATAGATAAAATTAGTAAGATTTTAGGCTATAATAAAGATAGAAGACAGGAGCTTGCAAATCCTCCAGCCCAGGGAGTATGGCTTCAAATTGGAAATGAAGACGTAGACTGGTGGCATTTTTTCTTTCCAAGCTGGATGCATGCTGAACCTGAATATAAATTTGAAGAAATGTTCAAAAAACACTACCCTGAAAAAATGAAGAAATATTCAGAAATTATAGGCATAATGAATAGAATATTCTCTGAAGAAGAAGAGAAATTCAAAGAGAAAGCCAGAAGGTTGGAGGAGCTTGAAAGGAAAAGGGTTGAAGAGAAGAAAAAGGCGAAGGAAGAAAGAAAGGGAATTGAGCCAGAAGAGATGAAGAAGAAAAAGCAAGAATTAAAGCAAGAGCAAAGATTAAAGGATATTGAGCGAGCTTATGGTATGAAAAAAGAGGGTTTAACTCTTATAGATATTGCAAAGAAGCTTGGAACATCTAAGGATTCTGTTAGAAGGTGGATTTTGAAGTTTGAGAATATAAATAAACCAAAGGAACTAGTGAGTCAGAAAGATAGAAACTATTAAAAACTTTGCAGGATTATTTTTTCTATGGAAATTAAGTGCTAAAACAGGAGGACAAATCTCTGAGGAGAGTGTTAATCGTATTAAATTTAGAGTATGCACCTATAAAAAATGATTGCAAAAGAAAATTATCCTAACTTGTTTAAATAAAATGAACAATACTCAAAGTGAAATAGTGGCAGTAGTTTTTGGATTTACCTTTTCAATACCGAATGCAGATAGTCTATTTTTGGATTATATTGCGCCGATAATTCTACAAGAAAACTCTAGTCCTACAATCCCTTTTCTTATAGCATTACTTTATGCAATCTTATTTTTCGCATCTTTTTCTGGCGTCATTCTAATAGTCAAGAATGTTAAAAGAGTATGGTGTCTTAGCAAATCACAACAGGAGTTTGATAGATATATGATTAAAAATACATTGATACTTTTTACTTCGTTTATAATCGCTTTATTTTTTAAAATTAGACTAGGTCTTTGAATTTTTACATAAGCTAACTAATTAAATATGCCTTAATTAATTATAATCTGGTCTGCCTTTACAATTCTTTCTTGATTGATAGTATTGATTTCTTTGATAAACCCCCACTTAACTGCTAAAATATCTGCATGTAATTCTTCAGGGTTTCTATAAAACTTTTGACGGTCTTCTGAAAGCGAATTAAATTTTATTTTATAAAACCAAGATTTTAATTTCTTAATTAACTTAATGGTTTTGTCTGCATAAAAATGAGCGGTTTCATGAGCTATAAAACCTATAAAAGCATTGTCACTTAACTTATTAGCTTCTTCTGGAACAATATCAATTAAGCCTTTCCCTTCATGATAAAATCCATAGGGCATCCCTACAATATCTCTATCAGGATATTTTGAATGATACATATAGTCACAAATTAGAAGGTGATATCTAAAAATTTTTTTCTTTACTCTTTTTGGGAATCTTGAATAAGCTTGTGAGCATAGGATTTTAAACCTGGATTTAAGCATCATGGAGTTATATGGATTCCAAGCCTTCTCTAGTTCTTCATTAAATTTCATGATAAAAGAATAATCTAAGAGTTTAAAAAAATATCAGTGGTACAGTAAATAGATAAAGCCTGATAATAGAAGTTTGAAGTTTAATCCTCGATAAACCTCTCAAGGCTCAACTTTTTACCTAGCTATAGATGATAATTAGAAGATTATAAGAAAAAAGAGGACTCTTCTTTTTTAAAATAATAGTATAATCCGTCTATGATAAGGGGTTTTGTGGAAAGAACAAAAGAATAAACAACAAATAAAATACTTTTTTAACTTCTCATGTTTCATAATGCGTATGGGCAAATTCACCTGTTTATTATCTTATTGCAGTGTTATTGACTTATTATTCTTGTTTATCAAAAAAACCATTTTTATGATATGATAAAAAAATCTCTAGGACTTAATGTTTTTTAAAGCGGATGAGACACAACCCATAAAATAGTCTTTTGTTCATAAATTAAAACTAATGTTCACAATAAAATAAAAGAGTTTTTGATTTTTTTGATTTTAATAGCAAAGATTAAAAACACAATCATCTTCAGGTTTACATGAGCAAACAAGATAAATGGATGAGATGGTTTTTGATAACTACATTTGTATTTTTATCTTTAGGAATAGGTTATGTAATGTCTTATTATCCTTATCCTGCTAGTTTACTGTTAAAGATTGCATATGGTGTAATTGCAGTTTCTGTGATACTTGGAATTTGGGCAGTATATGTCCTCACAAAATAATTATCTCCTGGTTCATTATGTTTAATTTTAAAAGCCCTCATACTTTGAATTATTATAAGCCCAATTGCCCTTAACTGATCTTGTAAGACCTTATTTTTATTTTTTAATACCTGAATAAGCCTAAAATCTTCTAGGGGCATTAGAACCTCTAAAAGATGCAAGTCTGATTTATTCATCTGCTATAACCTCTTTTAATTCTTCTCCACTCAGTCCAGTAGCTTCTAGTTCTTCTTTTGTAAAACTAATATCTACTCCTGAAACAAGTGTCCTGTCTGTCAGAGTGTCAGGTGTTTTGTTGTTAGTAGTGTCAGGTGTCAGGTAAGTGTCAGTATACCATTTATTTATTTTATCTTCGGAATACTTACACTCTGACACTTCTGACACTATTTTTAATATATTTTCAATCTTAAAGATTTCTTGCCTTATCAATAATCCTGATACATCAAAAAAGCTCATTTTGTAACCTCTTTGATTGCCCGTAGGATTAGATTTGAAACGAGTAAATCCCAGTTCACGTATTAAAATTCCCGCCTTTGTATTTGATATATTGTAAGGATTTGAGCCATGGCTGTTCAGTTCTGAAACAAATTTATTCTTAATTGCTTCAACAGATAAAAAAGTTTCTCCAGAATATTTACTATAAATCTTTAGTAAAGACTTAGCCATTAATACCTCCCAACTTTCTTCATCAAAAGAATCATCCCGCACTTCAAACAATCTACTTAAAAATTTCCCTGTTTTGATTTCTAATTCAGGGTTAATACATTTAGCCAACGTAATTAAAGGCTTAGCTAGAATCCATTGTCTATTAGCCAAACCATAGTTATTTTCAACTTCTAAAAGGGCTCTTTCAAATTGTTTATAATTTAAAAGGCTACAGATATACATCTTATTTCTTGCTTCTGAGAACTCTGGGTCGCTTTCTGTTGGTATTTCTATATTTCCCCTCTTGTCTTTTTTTGGTGCCTTAATCATGTGAAGAGCAACACTTCTTTTTTCTAATGCCCCTTTGAATGGGGCGATAGAACCCGCACTCAAATCTCCCGCTGGGTCAAACTCATCTGTTTGATTGATGTTTTTATCATTCTGTCTTGGAACTGTATTTCCTTTTTCATAACTCCCATTAAGATATTCTACTAGTTCAGAATCTGCAGTATTCTTCTTTTTTGAATCATCAAAAAGTCTTTCTACCTCCTCAATGAATAAAGTTGCTTTGTTATGATGTCTATATCTGAAAAAGTTTGCAGGTGTTGGGCATAAAAACTTCTTTCCATTAAAAGAAAGATTTGCCCCAATTCTCATGCCTTTACTTTTTGCTGTTCCACTAATCCCTTCATGTTTGAATATCAAAAATTTATCAACTAAATCCCAGAAATAAGATTTCATATCTCTTAAAGCGAGTAAAGAATACCAATCCTCCTCAAAAACCATAGAGTTATCATAGAATTTTTTAAAGCAGTTAAATACCTTTTCAAAAGTGTAATCTTCTGGATTAAAATCTTCAACACAGAATTTTTTAATAGAATCCAAACTCCACCTATTTCTTTTTAGGGTCATAATTGAATCAAAAGCAAAATCAACATCTGCAGGTTTATTATTTTCTGTTAAAATCTTCCCAGTTTCAAGAATTAATGCAGGATTTAATTCAGTTGTTTGAATTAATCTTCCTTTTTGTTTTTTAATAACCAATTCATTTATCCTTGCCCCATGATATCTAAATTGTTTCCCCCCTATTCTAATTTTCCCAACTGCATGGTCTAGTCTTTGAGGTAGTTTTGAATCATCTAAGATAAATTTATCCATTTCTTTTAGTTTATTTTCAACTCTCTTTTTATCATTCATTTCTTTTTGAATTTTATTAAAATCATAAAAGTTTTCTTTTGGAAGTTTTAATTCTTTGATAATCCTACTCCAAAATTTTTTAGGGATTCCAAATGCTATAAAATCTTTACAACCTCCAACAGCATTAACATTTCTTTCAATAGTTCCCTTATATGATTGATAAATTTTTTCTTCAGTTTCCATTTCCACCAACCTCTTTTATTAAGTCAATAGAGCTTTCTTTTAAACAAACCCTAGAATTAGTTTTATCAACTAAAGTTATGGAATTTTTGTCACAATCAATAACTGTACCGACATAAGTAAATCTTGTATTAAGAATTATTTGAACACGCTTAGATAGATAGATAGATAAATTCATTTAAAAAATTAAGCTATTATTGGCTTTAGCTCCTGTTTATTTAATTGAATTCCAATAGTTAATTCTTTAATTGCCAGATCAACTAGCCTATAATTGTATCCTGCTTTAATTAATTCTACTCTAGAAAAACCATTTAAAAATAATTCTTTGATATGTAGAAATATTGGGTTATCCATTTTTTTCATCCTTTAAACTTGATTGGAACCCTCTTTTTTGTGCTTCTAAAATTAAAGCTCGCATTAAGGAAGAAAAACTATTATAATTCCCAAGATTCATTAATTTGTGTAATTTATCTTTTTCTCTTGTTTCAATTCTGAAAGTGATTTTGTTTGTCTTGCACATTTGATCCCTCCAATGTTTTAATTCTAAGTAAAATCTTCTGATAAATAGACTCTAGAAGGTGGTGAAGTTCTCTGTCTGATTTTGAATTAGGGGTTTTCATCGTTATGTTCATTGACAATTTTTTTGCAGTAAAAGCAGATTGCTCTTCTTGCAAGACTGGCTTTAGAGCTTAGGTCTATTTCTACTGCTTTTTTAATCAGCTTGTCAATAATCCCCCTGTTTTCATATTGAATTATAATTGTTTTCATAACAAAATAAGATAAAAAGTATTAAAAGTCTTTTATCCATTAAAATTAGGATAAAAAACATCTCCATTAGTTTAAAAATGAAAGAAGAAATATTATATTCCAGATATCTTAAAATTTTTTATAGATGTATCTCTTCAGATAAGTTTCTTACATTAAAAGAGATAAGTTCTATGGCTAAGAAGGATGAAAAAAATCTTTCCAAGAATTATTTTTCTAATTTAAAAAAATTCGGGCTTATTATCACTCTTCCAAAGTGCGATTTAAACAAAAAATCTATGGAGTTATTTCATAAGAAGAAATGGGAAACAAATACTCGGGGAAGTTATTATTATTTTACAAAGGAAACCTCCAAAATAAAGAGATCTCTTGACAAGATTATGTTAAGATTTGGTGATACTCTAAATAATAGGAAGGATGTATTATTAAAAGTGGATGAGTTACTTTGTTCCTTGAGCTTATACGAATGTTTATCTTCTGCTAAGCTAAAGGATAACTTTTCTGAAAGACTTAAGAGAGTAATAACTATGTCAGATGGAGGCAGGTCTAAAAAGGAAGTTGCTAAATATCTTAAGGAAAGCGAAAGTGGACTGTTAAATCGGACAAAGTCTGAAGAAGCTCTGAAGCGTTTATTTAACCCCCATCTTATCATCAAAAATGAAAAAAGTTCAATAAAATTTGAAAAATTATATAAAATGATTATAAATTTTGTTATAACTGGAAATACTGAAGGAAGGATAGACGATAAGACTACTATGATCTCTGCTTACCCTATTATGCTTGAAAGAGTATTTAATTTAAAATTTCAGACTGAGGAGTTCTTAAAATTCTTACAAGAAAGTATTGATCTTGAAAAGTTGGTTGACTTATAATTGGGTGGTAAGTGTTATATCCTTCCCATATTTTTGGGCGGAGTTTACTATTTATCTTGTGAGAAGAAATAATTCCTCTTATGGCTCAAATGATGAAAGTTGTTGTGATATCTCTAAGAAACAGGGTAAAAAGTTTTGTGTACAATGTGGTAGAAAAATATATTTAGCGTGGCCTGCTGGATTTTTATGGTTACTTTCATATTGGCATAATGTTAATGACCTTATGGATGCTTATTTTACAACACTAATTCAATTACCTTTGATTAACAAATTTGTAGAAGGTTATATTTATTGGATTATTGTTGCAGTTATTGGATTTGGCATTTGGAAATTGGTAGATCCGTTTAGTTAAAAGACAAATTTAAATAATTGGTTTGACAATAATTAATATGAAAAAAAGAACCAAATACATACTATTGGTCCTGTTAGGGATTCTTTTAATTTTAGCCGGCTTTGAAGGCTTTGCTGAAAAGGAGTTTATTAACTCTATTTTAGCAGAGGTAACCGGGGTGTTTTTTATAATTTTAGGGACTATAATGATTAAAAAATGGAAGGGAAAAGAAAAGGAAGAACCAAAAAAAGAGTTTAAGAAAGAGAAAAAGGAGTATGAAAGAATAGAATTTAAAAGAAAATGTAGTGTTTGCGGTAAGGTTTGGCATTCTTTAAACGAGAGAGAGGCAGAATTACAAGGGGAAATAAAAAAGTCTAAGGGTGCACTAAAGATTGCGGGATGGGGGATGCTTGTTGGAGATTGGTCTTCCGTAGGCTCTGCGGAGCAAAGTAAAAGAAATGTACTTGAATTAGAAAAGGAATTAGATCGACTAAAAAGTTGTCCTAAATGCAACTCTCATAATTATACCGAGAAAAAACAAAAATTAAATAGTTAATTTCTAAAGACTTTTATAGTTGGATTTACTAGTTCTTTTATGCCGAAATCTAAAGAGAAACTTGAAGAAGAATATTACAAACTTGAAGAAATGATGAAAGGTAAGGACTGTAGGGGAGTTTTGGATTTGGTGGAGTTTCTGAGAATTAGAAATTTTAAAGCACAAGTGCCTGCGGAAACTGATGAAAAATTAATAAAAGAAAAAACGCAAAAAGCAATTGAAATAGCAAAGTGTGAAAATCCAGAAGAAATAAAGGATCCTAAGGAAATAAAGGAGGCATTAAGATTATTATGTGAATTAGAAGGGGTTGAGGTTCCTATTGCTTCTGCAATATTACATTTTGCATATCCTGATAACTATGCAATTATGGACCGATATTGTTGGTTGCGGGCAATAAAGGAAGCAGAGGGAAGGAATTTAAATAAGAATTATGGAACTAAGAAAAAAGCAAGAGAGAATTATATTATTTATTTAGAGATTATTAAGAGATGCAAAAGAAAGAACGAAAGGTTAAGAGACATTGAAAAAAGGTGGTTTGATGAGGGAAGAAAAGCTAAAAAATGAAACTCCAATAATGATAATCTTAGGAATTTTACTTGGAGTATTCTTTATTCAAGCGATTTGGTTATTCTTTAGTTTGCGGGGTTTAGATAGTATTTTCTTTGGTATTATGGTTCTTATTGGTTTGATTAAACTTGTGAGGAATTAGATACTTCTTCTGCAAATATGATAAAAAGATTGAAGGAAGTAAAAGGATAAATTATATTTTATTGATAAACTCTTTTATTATTGTTAAACTTGTATTTTTTGTTGGGATTTTCTGGAATTGGTTGGGATAGTTAAAGCAGCTGAATCACAGGGATTTTAAGTTTTTTTAGCAGCATATAAATGTTTTTGAAATCCAATAAATGTTTCTCTTATTTTTTTAACTCCGCCAAGCAAGTCAGTAGCATCTTCAACTTCTTGATACTTTAATCTCAATAGGGGTGATAATTTCTCTAAATCTAATTCTTCAACTCCAGACTCCACATATTTGGTCAAAACAAAATCTAAAAATTCCTTTTGATTGATGTCTAGATCTTCAAATATCTTATTTTGGGATTTTGCAACTCTTTCTTCTCGTGAAATTGGCTTTTTTGCAGAGGCAATATACTCCAAAACATCAAATAAATCACTCTTCTCAGCACCCACAATAATTTTTTGAGCTTCTTTTAGTACTTCTACGCCATATCCGGCTTCTTCAAGTTTTAGCAAAAATGATTTTCTTGTTATTGGACTACTCCAAATATCTCTTAATTTTTGTTCATTTTTAAATAATTTAGGTAAGTCACCAAATAAATTTTGTAAGAATTCAGTTGATGAAATCGGTTTTCCATTTTTGCTGATGAAATACGTTGTGCTAATATGCTGGATTTCTCTTTCTTTTCCATCTGCGAGCTTAATCTTTATTTTCTTTTTCTTTCCCTCTAACTCTTCTTCATAACTTTCTGGGTATTCATCTCCTTTTTCTTTTATTTTCATTGGTTTTGCTATTTTTTCTGTTAAAACAGGTTCTAAAGGTTCTCCGTCCCATTCGGGATCATTAAAATTTCTGTAAGCATCAACAAAATCATAAATTGTGAAAAATTCCTTTTCATCAAATAATCTAGTTCCCCTACCTACGATTTGTTTAAACTCAATTATTTGCTTTACAGGTCTCATTAAAATAATATTTCTTATATTTCTTGCATCAACCCCTGTTGAAAGTTTTTGTGATGTTGTTAAAATTGTAGGAATTGTTTTTTCATTATCTCTAAATTCTTCGAGGTATTGATCTCCAAGAGCCCCATCATTTGCAGCTACTCTGACGCAATAATTTACATCCTTGCTTTTCTTATATTGGTTTATAAGGTCTCTAACAACTAAAGCATGGTCTTGGGTTGCACAAAAAACAATTGTTTTTTCATTCTGATTTATTTCGCCCATAAAGAGTTTTACTCTTTTCGCTTCTCTTTCCTTTATTTCAATTATTTTATTAAAATCTGTTTCTTGATAGATTTTTCCCACCTCCACTTCACCCTCAACAACATCATCATCAGATGTATATACATATTCGTCTAAGGTGGTCTTAAATCTTCTAACTTTAAATGGCGTCAAGAATCCATCTTCAATTCCTTCTTTTAGTGAATAGGTATATAATGGATTTCCAAAATACTTGTAAGTATCTGCATTCTCTCTCCTTTTAGGTGTTGCTGTTAAACCAAGTTGGACTGCTGGGGAGAAATATTCTAATATCCCCCTCCAATTACCTTCATCATTTGCTCCTCCCCTATGGCATTCATCGATTATAATAAGATCAAAAAAATCTTTAGGATACTGTCCAAAATAAGGGCTATTATCTTTTCCACACATGAAAGTTTGAAAAATTGTAAAGAAAATGCTTCCATTTGTTGGAACTTTACCTTTTTTGTTTATTTCTTTTGGTTTAATCCTGACTAACGCGTCTTCTGGAAAAGGTGAGAACTCATTAAATGCCTGATTTGCTAAATTATTTCTATCTGTTAAAAATAAAACCCGGGGATGCCTAGAGCCATCTTTCCTTAGATTCCATTTTGAATAAAAGAGTTTCCAAGCAATTTCAAAAGCAATAGCTGTTTTTCCAGTTCCCGTAGCAAGAGTTAATAATAGTCTATTTTTATCTTCTGCAATAGCATCTAAGGTTCTATTTATTGCAATTTCTTGATAAAATCTTGGCTTATTTTTTCCTCCGAATTGAATCGCATTAAATTTATCTTTCCATTCATTTTGAACTCTAAAGGTCTTATTCCAAATCTCTTCTGGGGTTGGAAAACTTTTGACTAATGCTTCTTTCCCAGTTTCCATATCTATTTGATAGATCTCTTTCCCGTTGGTTGTAAAAGTAAACTCAATTTGTAGTTTTTTAGCATATTCTACTGCCTGGGCTCTACCTTCCGTAACATTCAAAGAACTTTTTTTAGCTTCAATAACTGCAAGTTTTCTTCCATTAAACTCTAAAACAAAATCTGCGAATAGGGGTTTTGCTCTATTTCCACCAATCTGTATTCTTCCAGCAGTTATGGGATACTCCCTTCTAATTTTAGTATTTTCAATAATTCCCCAACCACTTTCTTTAAGTTTTGGTTCAATTAACTCTGCTCTTGTGTCTTGTTCGCTCATGTTATTCTTTAACTAACTCTCCGTTAAAAGCTTTTTGTAAAATTGATTTTTTCAGTTCTTCTAAATCCTTTAATTTTTGTTGATAAATTGCTTCTAGTTTCTTGGTTTCTGCTGAAAGGGCGTCGAGCTTGGAGACTATGGATTGTTGTTCTTGGAGGGATTTTGGAAAACTAATTATGAGTGTTTCCCACTTTCCTTTATTGATAATTGGTAAAGTTGCCTGAGCAGCATTATGCATTACTTGTTCAAAAAAAGATTTTGTGCTTAATGCGTAATAAATAAATTTTGAGGAAAATTCTTTCTTGACTGTCAATGAGTTTATTTGTTGATTACAAGAAACATCACGGTCAATAAATCCGACTTTCCCAATAGTAGCACCGATGCAAACCATCAAGATTGAACCCGCTAACATTTTTCTGCCATTATCTAAACCTTGCTCGCTCAACCCCTTGCTGTCATATTGTATTTCACCGTTACCAGAGATATCAATGTCAGCAGGTGTTATAAACGGAATGAAATCTCCGTAATTTTTTTTGTCTATAGTTTTGGGTGTTGTCCCCGTTTGTGTAATACCTATTTCTTTAAGCATTCTTTCTTCCCATCCTTTGCCTTTATTCTCAAAAACGCTTTGTAAATGACTATCAAAAAGCTCTTTGGCGTTTTTTAAGTTTTTTTCAGCGTTTTCTTTTGCTTTGGCTATTTTTTTAAAGGATTTGTCTAGGATGAAAACGATAAGTTTTTGTGTGGCAAGTGGAGGGACGCCTATTTCTTCTTCTGAATAATCCTTAAAATAAATATGAGGAATAGTCGCACCATTTCGATGTTTATTAAAATCAATTCTTTGTAAAAAATAATAAAGATAGCTAATGTCAATTTCTTTCTTCGGGATTAAATATTGTAGAGTTCCAATAACTGATGAATACGCTGGTTGTAATGTCAATCTTCCAATGCCTGCACCATCTTTAATTATGGATATATAAGGCTTATCTCGATGATAAAAGCTAACATTTTTTATTAATCCACTTGCACCAAAAATGGAATATTTCCCGCTTTCATTATCTAACTGATTTTGAGAAACATTAGAAGATGCCTTGTCACAAACTTCCCCTAGCTTCTTGATTACCCAATTACTTTTCATTTTTAATCCAGTCCTCGAGTAGTTTTTTTGAGTTGTTAAAGTCTTCATCTAATTTCGAAAAGTCTGGAGTTCGTTTGTAGTATACTAAAAAAATATAGCCAGAAATAGAAATTAAAATAAGAGAAATAAAGTATAAATAAAGACTTCCATTAAATAAAATAAATATCATTGATAAAGCCAAAGCGAATAAAGAAAATAGAATTAAATTTCTAGAATATCTTATCAGTTTTCCCTCTTCATTCATAGAAATAAAAGTCATATTTTCTAATTGTTTCAAAGAAGCTATCAGCTCGGTCTCAAAATTGCCATTATCTAAACCTGCCAAGAAGTTCTTATCTAATTTAAACCAATGAACCGAGGGATTTCCAACGACAAAATATTTTAATAAAATTACAATAGATAAAAATTGAGGGATTAGTGGAAATAAAATTAAAGGATTATTAAATAAGCTAGTTGTGAAAAGGGTAACTGAAAGAATTGGCAAAAATGTAGAAATTATCAATAGAAAGTCTATCATGCCCTTTGCCTTTCTCTCCCTAACATCATGCATATGCTGATAAGAGCTCCAAAACAAATGAAGATTTTCCCCCAACCTCTTAATTTTCTTTTCTTTAGTTTTCATATTGTTTTTATCGGAATTTTATTTGTTTCAGACCCTTTTTTCTTTCTTTTAAACCAATTTATAACTATCAAGGCAAATTCATTCTTTAAAAATAAAAAGCTCAATATTTCTATGCTGAATACTATATTTAATGCAAATGATATGTCATATTTATTTATGATTGTATTATAAATCTTTAGATAATTAGTATTTATCTGTTCAAATTTTTGATTAAGTTCTCCTATTTGGATTTGAGTAATGTTGTAGTATCCTTTTATTTCTTCTATGTCTTTTTTAGTAATATTTTGTTTAATCAATTCTAGATAGTTATCCTTGCATTCTTGCAGAAGTTTATTGGTTTGGTTTACTGTTAGGTTTAGAGAAGTTATTGTAATCTGATTCTGGTCAATTTGCTGTTGGTAGGGCTGACATTTGTCTTTAATCAAGGTATCATTAGTGTACGAAAAAAGAAAAATAACAAGAAGAACAGAGAAAAATACAGAAACAAGTCCTAAAATTGCCTTTATCGGATCTATATCTGCCATCTCTAAACTATCTCCTTAATTGAGTTAAGAATTTGCTCGCTTTCTTTATCTAATCTTTTCATTTCTTCTAAGATCTCTTTTGGTTTTCTTAATTGTGCTTCTTCTTTCTTATTAGGGTTTTTTACAGATAAGTCAAAGGTATCTGGATTTATGTCTGCAATATCTATAGTCCAAGAATTTTTAGAATCAGCCTTTGTCTTTTGGAGTTTAATAAATTCAGCCAAATCATTTTCACTTAAGGGATTAGTTTTACCTAAGTTTCTATCTAAATTAAGCGAATAGTACCATACCTTCTTTGTTGATGTTCCCTTATCAAAAAATAAAATAACTGTTTTTACTCCTGCACCTGTAAAAGTTCCTCCAGGCAAGTCCAATATCGTATGTAAATTACAACTTTCAAGCAAGTGCTTCCTTAATGAAACAGAAGCATTATCGGAGTTAGATAAAAATGTATTCTTAATAACAATACCTGCTTTTCCGCCTGCCTTTAATATCTTAATAAAATGTTGCAGAAACAAAAATGCTGTCTCCCCTGTCTTAATTGGAAAATTTTGCTGAACTTCTTCTCTTTCCTTTCCACCAAAAGGTGGATTTGCTAAAACAATACTATATCTATCTTTTTCCTGTATATCTGAAAGATTTTCTGCCAATGTATTAGTATGAAGGATATTTGGAGCTTCAATTCCATGAAAAATCATATTCATAATTCCAATAATATAAGCCAGCGATTTCTTTTCTTTTCCATAAAAAGTCTTTGTTTGTAAAAGCTCATCTTGTTTTGTGGAACGGTTTTTATTATTTTCTTTTAGATATTCAAACGCTTCGCATAAGAAACCAGCAGAACCCACTGCACCATCATAAACCTTATCCCCTATTTTAGGATCTACAACTTTAACAATTGTTTTAATTAATGGTCGTGGGGTGTAATATTCTCCACCATTTCTTCCAGCATTTCCCATGTTCTGGATTTTAGACTCATAGAGGTGCGACATCTCATGTTTTTCAGAGCTAGAACGAAACTTCAATTGGTCTATAAGATTAATTATCTCTCTTAAGTTGTATCCACTCTGGATTTTATTCTTAATCTCACTAAAAATCTCTCCAATCTTGTATTGAATAGTATCTGCATGTTCTGCGTCAACTTTAAATTTTTTTAAATAAGGGAATAGTTTTAAGTCAACAAAATCTTTCAAATCATCTCCGCTGAGTGCTTTATGGTAATCAAGTTTTCCTTCTTTATCCTTTGGAACTGCCCAAACATCCCATCTAAATTCTGGAGCAAGAATTTCTTTATACTCTTTTCCATCCAACTCTGCCTCAGTTCTTTTCTTTTTTTCAAGATCATCAAGATATTTTAGGAATAAAACCCAAGAGGTCTGTTCAACATAATCCAATTCACTTCCGCAGCCTGCCTCTTTCCAGAGGATGTCATCAATATTTTTGAATATTTGCTCAAACATAATTTTTCTCCTTTTTAATTATTACCGGCGATTTTATCAAATTCATTTATATCATATATCTTTTCGCATATTCTTTGGTATAATTCTGTTCTTTCAATTATCTCCTTTTTCTTAAAGTTTGTATATGGCTTGAATGGCAATTTTGAATTCTTGATAAACTGCAAAAATGTCGGGTTTTTATTATAACATTGCTCATTTAGGGTTTTGGCTAAAATGTTTTGTCCAAAATAATGTGGAAGTTTTTTACTATAAGGTAGCTTGCCATAACTTTGATTGAAACCCCGGGGTAAAAGAATTAATGCTCCTATCTTATTTCGATACTCTTCCCAATCATCTCTTTGATCAAATTCCTCTTTATGTTCCTCAAAAATGTCTGACCAGATATGTTCTACTTCAAATGGCTTTTTTAATTCTGGGTCAATATAAGCTTGAAAGTTACTAGGGATGCTACAATTATCTTCTATGTATTTGGTTATCCTAGCTAATAAAAAGTGGATAAATCGTTTATTCTGCCCATTTAATCTTAAATTCTTCATACCTTCCAGATTTTGTTCAAATTCCGATGCTTTCTTTTTTAAAATCTCTGCAAGTTGTTTGATATTGACATTCCTTATTTCCTTAACTAGACTAAACATTGTATATCTAATTGCACTGTAACCTAAGGTCCTAAAGTTGATGGATCTAAAAACAATGAACATTTCCAAAAACTTAGAGACTAATGCCAATTTTTTATTAATTGTTTCTTCATCATCTGAAATTTTGATTGGAGCCATTAATATGGGAGGATATAATGTGAACCCTCTTTGGTAGATATAGTAAATACTCTCTAAATTTTTTTGGGGGTTTTCTGCGGCAGAATTAATTTTTAAATAAAGTTTAATATAAAAATCAAAGTCTTGTTTTATGAATTTATAAAAATCCATTTTATTTTTTAATCCGATTTTTTCCTTATTATCTCTCACCCAGCTATGAAATCTAGTACCTATTTTTTCAAAATCCTCATTCTCAGACCCTCTTTTTCCTTGTCTAATGCTTTCTGCATATTTGGCCCTTAACCATGATTTAAAAAACTCTAAGTCTTCTTCTTTATCTATTTCTTTAAGTTGCAATATTCTTTTTTTCCATAATTCATTAAGCTCTAATTTGTCTTCTTGCGAATCTAGATTTGAAATTAAATATCCCTTTAACATCTCTGCGGAAGTAAGATTTAACCCACGATCATTCATCGTTTCAAAAATAGTATAAGCATCTTCATCCGAAAAAGTAGATATTTCTACAAAAATTACATTTTCAGTTAACCAATCAAGAAAATAAGGTAAAGCGTCTCCTTTCAGCTCTTCTGGGAAAAGGTCTACGATATCTCTATATCTCTCAACAATATTTTTGACAGACTCATTTTTATCTGAAGCATCATAATCCCCCCGGGTATACAATGAGCTAATACACTCTTCTCTGTCATCTACTTGCAAATTAAATGATTTTTTAGCAAATTTTTCAGAGAAGATTAAATCTTTTATAGGTACACTATCTTCTCTATCTTTTTGTAAATTATTTAAGTAAATAAGTAAAAGAGTTAAAGAAGTAAGTCTTTGTTGCCCATCGATTATAGATCTCTTTCCATCTTTTGAACAGATAACAATAGAGCCTAAATAATATTTGCCATATTTTTCCACATCTTCTCTAGTATGGGCATTTTGATAATCTGCAAGAAATCTACTAGTGATATCATCAATTAATTGTTCAATCTGCCTTACTCCCCACTTATATTCTCTTTGAAATACATCTATATGGTATTTGACTTTATCTAGGATTTCTCTAACACTTCTGTCATTTGCATCTATTATCTTCTGAGATTCCATTTTTTTATGAATCTAAGGTTGTATAAAAACCTTACTTAATTGCCTCCCCCAGTTTATTCAATATCCAAATCATAGCCATAGTATCAAGATGGCAGTACTTTAATAAATCTGCCCTTATCTTCTTAATCTCTGCATCTGTCGCCTTTTTCCCATTCAAGCCATGGGCAGCATAAAAGAATTGCAAACTCGCATTTGCCCCATTAGCTATATCCATTCCTTCGTAACTTTTGCCAGTTAAAGCAGGCAAGACATTCTTAATTGATGCAGAGCCTTGTTGTTTATGGTCGTAATAATCAAAGCTTCTGAAAGGAGAAAGAAGGTCAACCATCCTGTCGGTTATCTCAGCAATAGTCTCTTTTTGCTTTGGAAAGACTTTTGCTAACTTTTCCAAAACTCCTTGTTCAAAGCATTGATTATAAACAATTATGCTTCCCTTTTTCCCAATTGCTTTTTTAAGCTGTTTTAAGAATTCCTTTCTTGGGTCTTTACTGCCTTCAGCTAAAAAAGAATAATGTTTTGGCTCCTTATCTTTCTTTTCAATTACATGCAATGAAAACTGAAAAGGGACCTGTTGATATGGGCTCTGGTGGTTATAAATTGGAATTGTTGTCTGGAATGTTTCAAAATCTAAAAAATAAAGAGGATATTGCAAAGAATCAATAAACTTCTTTATATTCCCTTTATTCACATGAGGCTCTTCACTCTTAATACAATAATGCTGAATTTTCTGCTTATCTGTTAATTCATAGCCTTCTGGAATATCCCTTATAGAAACAATTCCCTCTTCCAAAAGCTTAACTGACTTCTTCCCACCATAGT
>Ga0268277_1000369_pt1 | contig 37429 bp, 30 predicted proteins | sample saktaG_5_FD_190132 | JGI IMG/M metagenome (GOLD analysis project Ga0268277, IMG submission 190132) | Saline water microbial communities from Sakinaw Lake, British Columbia, Canada - sak_2010_1_5_50m | ecosystem: Environmental > Aquatic > Non-marine Saline and Alkaline > Saline ... | reverse complement strand
CGTAATCTTAAACTCGGCCTCACTAAAATTGTCAATCCCCTTCTCCTTCAATAAGGCCTGCAAATCAGTAGCGATATAATTGGAGGCCAGCTTAATTAACTTCTGAAATTCCGCGGCGGGAACGCCGCTCTTATATTTTTCAGCCACCCAATTGGTTAATTCAGAAATAACTTTTTCAAAATAATTGCCCAAATCGCGCTGGTTAACGTAGAGGTCTGTTTCTCTTTCAGTTAAATGATATTCCTTGACAAACCTCTGGCGTTTCTGCGGTGGCAATTCCGGAATTTCCGCCTTAACCCTGCTTAAAAAACCTTCGTCAATACTCAAGGGCGGCAAGTCCGGTTCGGGAAAATAACGATAATCATGAGATGACTCTTTGCTCCTCTGCAAAAAGGTAACTTCTTTTTTATCGTGCCAGCCGCGCGTTTCCTGCGCGACATCATCGCCGCGGGACAGTAAATCACTCTGACGTTTAATCTCAAATTCAATTGAGTGTTCCACGGCTTTTAAAGAATTCAAATTTTTTATTTCGCTTTTTACGCCTAATTCCGAGGCGCCCTCTTCGGCCAATGAAATGTTAACCTCGCATCTCATTTCGCCCTTTTCCATATTGACTCCCGAAACGTCTAAATAGCGCAAGATCATCTGTAACTCTTTTATGAACTCCACGGCCTCTTCCGCGGAATGAATGTCAGGTTGTGTGACTAACTCCATCAAGGGCACGCCGGCCCTGTTTAAATCCACCAAGGAGTAATCAACGCCATCAGGGTGCGCCAATTTGCCCGCGTCCTCTTCCAAATGAATCCGCTCAACGCGAATCCTTTTGTCTGAAACTGGCAAGTCCAAATAACCATCTTTACTGAAAGGCGTTTGATATTGGGATATTTGATAGCCCTTGGGCAAATCGGGATAAAAATAATTTTTTCTTTCAAAAAAGGTCTCGCCCGCCACCTGGCAATTCAAGGCCACGGCAGTTTTGACTAATTTCTTAATTGCTTCTTCGTTGGCGACAGGAAGTGTTCCCGGCTGGCCCGAGCATACCGGACAAATGTTTTTATTGGGCGCGACGGCCGAAGAATCATTGGGGCAGCCGCAAAACATCTTTGACTTGGTATTAAGCTCAATATGAATTTCCAATCCAATGGTTGGTTCGTATTTCATAAAAAATTATTTCCTTAACTTTTAATTTTGCGCTTTGCGCTTTGCGCTTTGCGCTTTTCTGCACCCCTGTATTATCCTAACGCTGCTGCTTGCGCCGATTATGTCAGCGCCGGCGGCCAACATCATTAAGGCGTCTCTGTGGGTCTTAATCTTAGCTGATGCCTTAATTTGCAACCCCGGGGCTGATTTTTTCATAATGCCTAGATGCCGGGCCTTCTCTTTCAGTTCCAGACGGTCTAAAGGGTCTTTTTCTGTGGCGGTTTTAACGCAAAATGCTCCGGCCTTTTTAACAAGCTCGGAGGCCTTTTTAATCTCCCCGTCGGTTAAATAGCCAGAACCAATAATAACTTTCGTGGGCAATGTCTTGCAAATTTCCTGCAAATCTTCCAAAACATCATCATAACGTTCATATTTTACATCAATTACATTTATAACCACATCCAGCTCGTCAGCGCCGTCTTTTTTGGCCTGGCGGCATACTTCCATTCTCTTGGAGTGCGGGCTTAAGCCCATAGGCGGGTCAATCAAAACCACGGTTTTAATATCAGCGCCCGCCAACTCCCGACTCACTAACTCTACCCATTGAGGGTTAACGTCCACGCCGCGAAAACCGTATTTCTTGGCCTCCTGACAAGTCCTCTTGATGTCTTTGGCTGTTGCTATATGTTCAATGTTCGTGTGGTCAATGGTTTTGGCTAATTGTTTGCAATTCATATTATATATTTATTTTATTTTTAACCTCCTGAAAAACTTCCTTAACTTGCCTTTCCCCGTTAATAATAACAACCTTAGTTTTGTTTTGAAGCTTGCTCAAAATATAAAGATAATTTTTATAGGCATTGTCCAGCTTTTCCTTAACCTCAAACAAATCTCGCTTGTCTCCCCTCTTTTCTATCCTTGCGATACAAATTTCCGGTTTTACGTCTAAAAAAATAGTAAAATCAGGGATAAGAAAACCCTTGTTCATTTCCCATAGCCAATTTTCATCAAGGCCGTCGGCCATGCCGAAGCATAGAGTAGAAAGAAAATAACGGTCAGAGATAACAACTGAATTGTCTTTCTCAAGATGCGGCAAAATAATCTGTTCTAAGTGCCATCTTCTATCGTCAACAAACAACCTTTGTAAATCAGCTGGGGAGGCCTTCTCCTGCTTTTGTAAAATGCGTCTTATTCTTTGGCCGGGCTCTGATTCCTTGGTTGGCTCTTTTGTGATTAAAACATCATGCCCTCTGCCTTTTAAAAAATTGCCTAACAATTCTATTTGAGTTGATTGCCCGGAACCGTCTAAAGCGTCAAAAACGATGAATTTTCCCTTGAGTGATTTAACCATATTCTTAAGGCCATAATAACAAATTTTTTTATAACAAAAAAGCCCTAAACAGGACCATTCCAATTTTTATGATTCTTTACTGTCTTTCATATTTTTCTACCTCGTTTTCCAAAACATCAAATTGCACCCCGGCAGCTTCAAACAATTCTATGGATAACCTATCGGCGTGGTATCTTTTTTTAGCCACTACTCTACTCGCCCCGATGCTCACAATCATACGAGCACATTTAAAACAAGGTGTCATTTTGCAATAAATAGTGCAACCTTTCAAGGGTGTGCCAAATTTTGCCGCCTGTAAAATGGCATTTTCTTCAGCATGAATGGTTCTAACGCAGTGCATTGATTTATTGCCATTATCGTCAATAATCTCTTGCATCAAATGACCAACCTCATCGCAATGCGGCTGGCCAGGAGGCGAACCAACATAACCAGTAACTATGACTCTTTTATCTATTACAATAACACAGCCACTTCTGCCGCGGTCGCAAGTGCCGCGCTCTCCTACCGTATCGGCCATTTTCATAAAATACTCATCCCAAGTTGGTCTTTGAGGCATAATATAAAAATTAGTTGTAAAGATTACTCTTTAATTTCAAGCCCCATGCTTTTGGCGGTGCCGGCCACCACTTTCATGGCTTGAGCAATATCGGTAGTGTTTAAATCCTGCATTTTTTGCTGGGCAACCTTCTTTAATTGGGCTTGGGTTATTTTGCCAACTTTTTTGCGGTTGGGCTCGCCCGATCCCTTCTCAATAGCAACTTCTTTCTTGATTAACTGGGACGTAATCGGGGACTTCATCTTAAAATCAAAACTGCGATCTTCGTAGATAGTGATGATGGCAGGCAAAGTGAAGCCCTCTTGAGGACGAGAAGCGTCGTTGAATTGTTTGCAAAACTCGCCGATATTTAAACCATGCTGCGCTAAGGCAGGCCCTATTGGGGGAGCCGGGGTCGCCTTGCCGGCTTTAATGTGCAATTTAACTATTGCTTTTATTTTCTTGGCCATATTAGAAATCGTTAATTTTCCGCCATAATTGCGCTTTGTAAAATTCGGCGGTAAATTTTACAAATTTTACACCTTCTTTACCTGCAAAGAATCAACCTCAACGGGAGTATCTCTCCCAAAAATGTTCACCAAAACCTTTAATTTACCTCGTTCCTCGTCAACCTCGGAAATTTTGCCCTCAAAATCCTTAAAGGGGCCGTCGGTAATCTTTACTAAGACGCCCAACGACACATCAATTTGATATTGCGGCTCCATAGCGCCCACTCTTTTTTTCAAAACGTCAATCTCATTAGGGGAGACCGGAATGGGCGTGGTGCCCGCTCCGATAAAACCCGTCACCCGAGGAGTGTTTCTGGCAACATACCATGAATCATCGGTAACAATCATTTCCACAAAAACATAGCCCGGGTAAATCCTTTCCTCAATGATCTTGCGCTTGCCGTTTTTAATTTTAATTTTTTTCTCTTTGGGTACTAAAACATTAAAAATTTTATCTTCCATGCCCAAACTTTCTATACGCTGTTTAAGATTGCGAGCCACCGCCTCCTCCTCCCCCGGATAAGTATGCAAAACATACCAATTCCGGTCCTGCTGCATCTTTTGTTTCATATACTTTTAAATTATGAATTTGGATAAAATGCTGACAAAAACAAAATCCAAGGCGCCCAAAAAAATGGCCACGGCCGCCGAAATTCCAACCACCAAAGCCGTGTAGCGCAAAGTTTGCTGGCGATTGGGCCAATCAACTTTTTTTGATTCCGTCCAAACCTCTTTAAAAAATAATTTAATTTTGTCTTTTATAGCCATTTTCCACGAAATTATTTTAAAACCCCTCACAAGGGGCTCATTGCCTTAACAATATACCCCCTCCCCCGAAAAGTCAACAAAAATCATACCATACTTTAATGGGCTTTATAATTTTATATATCCAAATTTTTAACTTGTTTGGCGTGCACTTGGATAAACTTCTTTCTAGGAGCTACGTCCGAACCCATTAAAGTGTCGCGGCACGACCTCGCTCCGCTCGGTCTAACGCCGCTCCTTAAAACCCCTCGGTTTTAATATTTCCGCCACGGGAAAGAATTTTTCTTTCCCGACCCCTATCTTACTTTAATGGGCTCTAACAACTATATATCCAAATTTTTAACTTGTTTGGCGTGCACTTGGATAAACTTCTTTCTAGGAGCTACGTCCGAACCCATTAAAGTGTCAAAGATATGATCGGCCTCTTGGGCGTCGTCAATTTTAACCTGCAATAAAATACGGTTCTCCGGATTCATAGTGGTTTCCCACAACTCCTCGGGATTCATTTCGCCCAAACCCTTGTAGCGCTGGATATTAACGCCGGCTATTTTTCCGGTTTCCTCAATCACTTCTTCGCCAACCGTTTCTCCGACTTCAGTTGTCTCTGCCACTTGAGCTTTCTTGGTGGCTGTCTTTTTATCAATAATTTCTTTCTTTGCTTTTTTGAACTCAGTTAAAATCTCCTCTTTATCCGTGTCGGTATAGGCATACTCCATTTTTTTTCCAGATTGAATTTTATAAAGCGGCGGTTGGGCAATATACAAATAACCCTTTTCTATCACCTCCTTAAAATGCCGATAAAATAAAGTTAACAATAAGGTTCTAATATGCGCGCCGTCCACATCCGCATCGCTCATTATAATAATGCGATGATACCGTAATTTTTCAATATCAAAATCCTGGGCAATGGCGGTGCCCAAGGCGATAATTAACGATTTGATTTCCTGTGAATCCAAAAGCCGATCAAGCCGCGCTTTTTCCACGTTTAAAATCTTGCCTCTCAAGGGTAATATCGCCTGAAAGCGGCTATCTCTTGCTTGGCGGCTTGAACCGCCGGCTGAATCCCCTTCCACAATATACAATTCTGATTCGGCGGCGTCTTTGGAACGACAATCCGACAATTTTCCGGGCAAGGTAAGCCCGTCTAAGATGCCTTTTCTTAAAATTGTAGTGCGGGCTGCTTTGGCTGCTCGGCGGGCTCTCGCTGATAACAAACAATTCTCAATAATAACCCGGGCGTCAGAAGGATTTTTCTCCAAATAATCGTTAAATGCCTCGCCAAATACGCCCTCAACCGCGGGCTTGGCCTCGGTGTTGCCCAATTTAGCTTTTGTTTGGCCCTCAAACTGCGGCTCGCGAATTTTAATGGACACCACTGCCACCAGCCCTTCTCTCATATCATTACCCATTAAATTTTCATCTTTTTCTTTAAGGTAGCCGTTTTTCCTAGCGTAGTCGTTGATAACTCTTGTTAAAGCGGTTCTAAAGCCAGTCAAATGCGCGCCGCCCTCGCCCGTGGTTATGTTGTTGGCAAAACTCTCTTCAATACATTCTATTTCTTTGGCGTATTGCAGAGCGACTTCCACTAAAATGCTGTCTCTTTCGGCTTTGCAATAAAAATAATTTTCATGCTTGGGTTCGTTATCGCCCAATAGATAACGCAAATAGGACTTCAATCCGCCTTCAAAATAAAAAGTGTAGGAAAACGCAGGAGAAACGGTTTCGTCTTCCACTACCATTTTAACCTTGGGTGTTAAGTAGGCCTGATGGCGCACATGGGTTAAAATGCGCTTTAAGTTAAACTTGGCGTCCTTATCTTTAAAAATTTCCTCGTCGGGCTCAAAAATCACGGTGGTGCCGGTTTGCTTGCAAGAATCAATTTTTTTAACCTTGGCCTTGGGCATACCCTTAGAATATTCCTGCGCGTAAAGCCCGCCATCGCGGCACACTTCAGCCCTCATAAACTTGCTTAAAGCGCAAACCACTGAAACGCCCACGCCATGCAACCCGCCCGATACCTTATAGGCCTCGCTGCCGAACTTGCCCCCAGCATGCAGGGTAGTCATTACGGTTTCAAGGGCGGATTTACCGGTTTGCTTGTGGGTTTCAACGGGAATGCCCCGGCCGTTGTCAGCGCATTTGGCCTGATTACCCGATAACAAACTCACGGTTATCTCATTAGCATAGCCGGCCATCGCTTCATCAATTGAATTGTCTAAAACTTCCCAAATTAAATGGTGAAGCCCGTCAACCCCGGTTGAACCAATATACATACCCGGCCGCTTTCTAACCGGCTCCAATCCCTCCAAAACATAAATGTCTTTAGCGGTATAATTTGAATTATTGATTTTTTCTTTCTTTGCAGCCATAAACTTTTAACTTTTAATTTTAAATTATTTTCTCACCTCCCAGCCCGCTTTTCCCACGGCTTCAAAAATCTTCTGATGAATAACGTTTATTTCCTCCGCTGACAATGTTTTTTCGCCGGATTGATAAACCAAATGGAAAGCCAGATTTTTTTTGCCTTGGGGCAATCCCGGGCCGCTGTAAATATCAAATAATTCTACTTCCACCAGCAACTTGCCCCCAGCCAATTTGATAACCTCCATTGCTTCAGCCGCCTTAACTGCTTCGGGCATTAAAATAGCAATATCCCTTAACGAAGCTGGATAAGGCGAAATAGGCTGAAAAACTTTATTAGGCGTTGAAAGCTCTAAAATTGCCTGAAAATTTATTTCACACAGCCAAACTGTTCCCTTGATAGTCAATTTTTCTAACAACAAGCTGTCAACCTCGCCTAAAACGCCGATAATATTTTGGCCGTTCAAGATGGCCGCGGTTTTGTTTTTCTGCCAATTGTTAAAAGCAAATGGCGAGTCAACGCTTAGTTCGTTAAAAAAAATGTTTTTTATTCCCAAATCATTCAGTAAAACCTCCAAGCGCCCTTTTAATTGGCAAAACAGGTTGTCGGCTCTTTTGTTGGCGGCCATTACCACGGCCAAACGCAACCACTCTTTTTGGCCGGTGAAAACCTTGCCAATCTCAAAAACATTAATTTCGTTAAAATTTTTAAAATTTTCTCTAACATTTTTTAGTAAATAAGGAGCCAATGACGGGCGCAAAAACTTGTTTAACTCGCTCGTTGGATTGGCGATTTCCAATAGGCCATCATCGCGATAGCTAAAAATTTCTTTATCGTTCTCGCCGATAAAAGTGTGATTATAGGCCTCGCTAAATCCCAAATTGACCAAAATGTCTTTGGCCTTGTTTTCTACTGTCCAGCTTTTATTGATTTGAGGGGCGCCAAGCGTTACTTCGGGAAATGTTTCGGGCAATTTCTCGCAGCCCCAAAATCGCCCGATTTCCTCAATTAAATCTTCGGGCGTTTTGAGGTCTAACCGCCGCGAAGGCGCCTCAACCAAAACGCTCTGTTGACTGCTCTTGAGTAAGCGGCAGCCCAAGCTCTTCAAAATTTTTACGCCAGCCAGCGGCGATATCTTAACGCCAAGCAAACCCTCAAGGTATTTAAAATCCAAACGAATTTGCTTGGCCTTGGGCAAAGCCACCGAAACATCAATATACGACTCTACCTCGCCTTGGGCTATTTCTTTAATTAAGCGGGCAACTCTGGCCAACGAGAAATCAGTCAAACGCAAATCAAGGCCATTCTCAAAACGCCACGAAGCATCAGTTCTTATTTTTAATTTTTGCGAAGCGCGGCGAATTATAACCGGACTAAAATTAGCCGCTTCAATAATGATGTTTTTAGTGTTTTCATCAATGCCTGTTTCCAAGCCGCCCTTAATGCCCGCTATAGCGACCGGTTTTTTATCATCAGCGATAACCAATACGTTTTCATCAAGAATAATATTTGTTTTTTCCTTATCCAATGTTTTGATAAACTCCTCTTTTCTCGCCCGCCGGACAATTATGTTCGCCCCGAGCTTGTCCAAATCAAAGGCGTGAAGCGGTTGGCCGGTTTCTAACATCACATAATTGGTTATGTCAACAATATTGCTAATGGATTGCAAACCGCAGGCCTCCAACCTTGACTTAAGCCACCGGGGAGACGCCCCCACCTTAACCCCCCTGATAATAAACCCTGAATAACGGGGGCAATCCTTAAAATTTTCTATCTTAACCTTCAGCGATTTATTTTTTTTGTTTTTATCCTTCGGGACAGCAGCCAAGGAAGGTAATTTAATTTGTCTTTGCAAAATCACCGCGATTTCCCGCGCGATACCCATATGCGACAGACAATCAGCCGCCCGGTTGCTCAACACCTTAATATCCAAAACCCAATCATTACCTTGTTTTTCCACCGAATCAACTTCAAAACTGCGGCTCGTCAAGAGATCAGCCAGTTTTCTCGGCTCGGGCATAACGCCCGAAACATAATCTTTTAACCAATTATAGGAATATTTCATATTAGAATTGTTTCAAGAATCGCAAATCGTTTTGATAAAAAAGGCGAATCTCGTTGATGCCGTATTTAATCATCGCCAAACGGTCAAGGCCAACGCCAAAAGCAAACCCCTGATATTTATTGCGCGGATGCTTGGCAGCCGCGAAAACATTTTGATTAACCATGCCCGCCCCCATCAATTCCAGCCATTTGCCGCCTTTTCTTTTGGCGTCAATTTCAAAACTGGGCTCGGTGAACGGAAAAAAACTCGGCCGTAAACGAATTTCCACGTCTGTTTGAAAAAATCTTTCCAAGAACTCTTCAATAACCGCTTTAAAGTTGGCGGCGGTAATGTTTTTATCAACCATCAAGCCCTCCACCTGGTAAAACTGGCATTCATGGGTGGCATCGGTGGCTTCGTTGCGAAAAATACGGCCCGGAGCGATAATCCGCAAGGGCGGGGTATGCTTTTCCATATAGCGCACCTGCACAGCCGATGTTTGCGTGCGCATTAGCATTTTTTTATCTCCCTTGAGCCAAAATGTGTCTTGCATTTCCCGCACCGGATGGTCTTTGGGCATATTCAAAGCGTCAAAATTATACCATTCGGTTTCCATTTCCGGACCTTGAGCAATCTCAAAGCCCATTGATTGAAAAATCGCAGCAACCTGCCTCTGCACCAGGGTTAAGGGGTGCAAATGGCCAACTTCCGGCCTTACGCCCGGCCGCGTAACGTCAATTCCATCGCCCGCTGTCTCCAAGCGCCTCATTTCACGCCTCAACAAATCCTTTTTCTCTTCTAACAATCTTTCAATTTCTTTTTTGAGGATATTGGCTTCTTTGCCTATAACTTGGCGCTCCTGTTCGGCCGCGTCCTTTAACGACGAAAAGACCTTGGCAACCTCGCCGTCTTTGCCTAAATACCTGCGGAAAAGCTCCTGCGCCTCCTCGTTGCTGGCAATCTTTGACAGGGCCTCTTTGGCCTCTTCTTTGATTTTATTTAGGTCTAACATTCCTCCATTTTACCCTATTTTCAGAGCGAAAACAACTGCCGTAATCCACAATTATCTACAAAAAAACAGCCATTTTGTCGGGCTGATTTTTTTGTTAAAGCCGGGCCTTCGGGAAGCGCTTACCCGGCTTAGCCGATAAAAGTGAGGGCCTTGCCGCGCTTGTCGCCCCGGCCGGTGCGGCCAATACGATGAATATAGTCGTCAAAGGTGGCGGGCAGGTCGTAGTTAATCACGTGGCTGATGTTGGCGATATCAAGGCCGCGGGCGGCCACGTCAGTGGCCACTAAAATTCGCACGCGATTGCTTCTGAACATATTGAGGGCTGTTTGGCGCTTACTATGATTTTTGTCGCCGTGAATTGACTCGGCCTTGAGCCCTTTCTGGACCAATGTTCTTGAAAGCTTTTCCACGCCATATTTTGTGCGCCCGAAAATAAGCACCTTGCTGAATTCTTCCTGAACCAAAAGGCCGGCCAGAACATCCAGTTTGTCGTGGCCATGAGCAACTTTAACAACATCTTGGTCAATATTTTTGGGGGTATCCCCTGTTTTAACCGAGATACGAACCGGCGACTTAAGAAACTCTCCGATAACCCTTTCAATTTCCGAGCAAATAGTGGCCGAGAACAATAGGGTTTGGCGAGTTTTGGACATTTCAGCTAATATAATACGCATATCGCCGATAAACCCCATATCTAACATTCTATCGGCCTCGTCAAGCACTACATTGCCGAAATTAGCCAAACGCAACGCCTTGCGATTAATTAAATCCTTTAAGCGGCCGGGAGTGCCAATGATAAAATTATTTTGATAACGCAATTCCGACATTTGCCGGCCAATGCTCGCCCCGCCAACGCAGCACACTGAAAAGATCTTCATGCCCCGAGCAAACGCTTTGAGCTCTTGGTCTATCTGAATGGCCAGCTCGCGGGTTGGCGCCATCACGATAACCTGCTCTTTTCTGTTGAGCAAAACCTTATTAATAAGAGGCACCAAAAAAGCGGCTGTTTTACCGGTGCCGGTGTTGGCCACGCCAACCACATCCGCTCCCTTGAGAATATGCGGAATAATTTTATCTTGAATGGGCGTAGGCAAAGAGTACCCTTTGGCCGTGATACTGCGCTTTAAGCGCTCGTCAATGGAAAAATCCTGAAACTTGTGTTCAGGTATGAAACATTCCGCTTCTTCGGTGATTACGGCCTTGTTAATAAATTTGGCCGGGTTAATTGACTGGCCGAATTGGCCGCCTTTTTTGCCGTATCGCCCGCTCGCCCTGCCCCTGCTGCCTCCATTAGCAAAACCAAACGACCTGGCCCGCGGCCCTCTGGCTGTTCTGCTTCCGCTGTTACTGTTAAAACTTTTTCTAGAATACATCATCTTATTATCTAATTACCCGGCCATAATAAAAAAGCGACCGGAACAGGTCTCTTAATTTTTTAGATAGGAGATACAGCACCTTAATTATGAGGTGGTTGCGAAACCATTCCGCCACGAAATAGTTTTGTAACCATCTCATCAATTCCCTAAAAAACAACGAGATCTAATTGCTTATATAATACGCTAAAACAATTGATTTGTCAACACTACGCGCGCTAATCGGCAATCTGAAGGCGTTTATTTTAAAAACCTGATAAGATCTACTTCTAGATTTCGTGCCAGCAAAATTAGAGCATCATAACTATGATTGCTTATCCTGAAAGGCTCGCCAAGAATCACGATTAAAGTATTGTTTGAATTTCTTTATGTCGTCCATAAAAAATAGTATTGACGTTATTTTTGAAATCGTCTATAATTAAAGCGTAGTAGAAAATAAAGCGAAAGTCAATAAGTATAAAACTATGCTCACAAAACGCCGAAAAGAAGCGCTTGATTTTATAACCTCTTTTCAGAAGAAGAAAGGTTTCGCGCCATCTCTTGAGGAAATAAGAAAGCGCCTTAAACTATCCTCTGTTTCTACGGCCCATCACCACGTTAAGAAACTCCAAGAAGCTGGCTATTTACGAAAAGAACGTAACCAGCCGAGAGCTATGTCGGCCAGAAACGAAAAGGCGACAATTGAGGTGCCTTTAATTGGAACGATAGCGGCCGGACAGCCCATTGAGGCAATTGAAAATTCTGGCGAAACAATTACTGTTTCAAAAGATGAAATCGGAAAGTATGGTAAAAACTACGCCTTGCGCGTTCAAGGCAACAGTATGATTGACGAGGGAATCTTTGACGGGGATATTGTGGTTATTAGAAAACAAGAAACAGCTGACAACGGGCAAACAGTCGTTGCCATAATTGACGATAACGAAGCAACGTTAAAAAAACTTTACAGAGAAAAAAGCCGGATTAGATTGCAACCCGCCAACCCGACACTTTTTCCCATTTACAGACAAGAGGTTGAAATACGAGGGGTTGTTGTGAAAATTATTAGAAACTTAGAAACACAAACTGAAAAAGAGAAAGCTAAGGATGAAAAATACATTAGGAGAATAGATTATTCGTGGGATTACAGGGGTGAAAAGACAAAATCATACACGCACGGCATACATACATATCCGGCAATGTTTATTCCGCAAGTGGCCAGACGGCTTTTAGAAAATTATAGCGTTGCGGGCGAAACAATCTGCGATATTTTTTGCGGGTCTGGCACCGCATTGGTTGAAAGCAAGCTTTCGGGCCGTAATGCCTACGGCATTGATTTAAACCCGTTAGCAATATTTCTGGCGAAAGCCAAAACAACGGCTATTAATCCTCCAGCCCTTACAAGCGAATACTTTAAACTTCTCTCGGCAATTGAAAAAATAAAAGATACGAAAATTAAAAAGCCAAATTTCAATAATATTGATTTTTGGTTCAAAGAAAGAGTTATTATTCAATTAGCGAAAATTAAAAAAGCAATTTTGGAAATAAACGACGGAGCCATACGGAACTATTTTATGGTATCGTTTAGCGAAACCGTGCGGCTATCCTCAAATACGAAAAACGGCGAGTTTAAACTTGTCAGAATAAAAAAAGAAAAGCTGGAAAATTATAATCCCGATGTTTTGGGAATTTTCAAGAAGAAAACAGAAGCAAACATCAAAGGAATGACTGATTTTTACAAAGACGCGAACAAAAAGGCTTGGACCAAAATAATTTATGGCGATTCCTCAAAAGTCAACGGTATAAAAGATAATTCAATTGATTGTATTATTACTTCGCCGCCCTATGGTGATAGCAGAACAACGGTAGCTTATGGCCAATTTTCTCGCCTCTCGGCGCAATGGATTGATATTTTTGAAGACCCAAACAAGGCCTCTGGCGTAGATAATGAATTACTCGGTGGGAAAGCGACAAAAACCCTTGAGCACTCTTTGAATTCAAGTTATTTAAAAGATTCTTTAAACAAAATTGCCAAAATAGACGAAAAGAGAGCAAAAGATGTTTTAAGTTTTTATATCGGTTTGAACGATTGCCTGAGGCAAGCTTATAAGATATTGAAACCCAAAAAATATTTCTGCTTGGTTATTGGCAATCGGCTCGTTAAACAAGTACGCATACCAACTGATTTTATCATCGCAGAGTTAGGCGAAAAAATTGGCTTTACCTGCGAAGATGTTTTTGTGAGGAATATCCCGGGCAAAAGAATGCCAATAAAAAACTCCCCGACAAATATTGTCGGAGCGTTAGAAGAGACAATGAACAAAGAGAGTATCGTTGTGCTAAGGAAAAACTAAAGAATTTTTTTGTGAATCTTGAATAAAAGGGGCAACGCTTTTTCGGTAAGACGGAACGCTGAACCATGGTCGTGGGGTTGCCCGGCTTTCGCGCCACTATGATATACGCCAAGGCGTATATCATATTTTGAGTGAGTAAGAAATTTAGCGGGATCAATCTCTTTCAGAAGATAGGCGTCTTTATAGTGAAAATATTCATGCCCGCGCAACTTTTTTGTTTCAGCGCGGACTAATATCAAACCGTTGCCAATTTTTTCTACAGCTTTTTTTCTCAAAAACTCCAATTCGTAATGCCCTAAAAGTTTTCCCTTTTTGAGAATCAACAACTTGCCTTGGGCCTCATCAATTTTAGCTTGAAAGCCCATGGCGTTTCTTTTGCCGCCGGATATAGTTTGATGAAGTATTTTAATTTTGGGAAATTCTTTGTCTGGATAACCAAAGCGTTTTCTAATTTCGGCGTTAGTAATGCCGTCCGGGCTTTTCGTGAACAATGTCATCATTGAAATCGTATTAACCCTTTGAGATTTTAACTCCATTACCCCAAAGTCAGGTAGGGCAATATTATTTTCTTTAATTCCAAGATGATCTTCAAGAGTTTTCCCAATACCTGTATTATGCGCGCGATTAGATTTAATCCACCCTTTTTCAGAGAGTTCTTTTAGAGATTGAATAATTTGTTTGAGTGTTTGCTTGCGCATATCTATTTTGCCTTAGTTTAATACTGGGCTTTTTATTTTCCAGCCGTTGATGTTGAATCCGCCCATTTGTTTGAGAATGTGATTTGATATTTTTTTGTACATTAGCATTGCTTTATCTTTGTCATTCGCGGTAATTGCTTTAACAATTAAACTTAAAAAAGCTTTATCGGGAAATTCGGAAAGCAAATATTTTTTTCTTACTTTTTCTTTGGTGAAAATATCAAGCGCTTTATAATCTTTGATGGCAGGATAACCAACAAACTTGCAATAATGCTGAAGAAGCCCAGCGATAAAATTGTGATAAACAAACCAAAAATTCACATCTTTTTTGTCAAAGTTATCCCCTAGATTATCAAGCATATCCCAAATAGCGTATTTATTGAGCTCGTTGCTTGCTTTAGATAATTTGGATATTTTTTTGCTGTGCCATTTCTTCGCTTCTTTTTTTAACTGCTTAATACTTCCATTGTCAAAAATTATCCTACCAGTAATAAACTGGCTGGCTGCCATTTGTTTTCCATTGTTATAATCCTCTTTAAAGTATTCAATAATTTGCCGGGGAGGGTTAGCGAAATACTCTATCAAAAAACCATCAACTATTTTATTTCCCCGCTCCCGCCACTTTGTTGTTTCAGAAAGCGCTATATGAAGGTCTATATCGGAATGTTTTGTTGGGTTGCCCATCACGAAACTGCCGCAGACCAACGCTCCGACTACTTCTTTGTTTTTCCTCCAAGGAATGAGAAATTCATCTAAAGCTGTTTCCCATTTTTCCATATTTTTTAGAAAATTTTATGCGCGGGTGACGGGATTTGAACCCGTGATCTTCTCCGTGACAGGGAGACGGAAACTCCTGGCTTTCCTACACCCGCATTAAATTAAAATAGCAAAAAATTCTAAGTTTTTCAAGAATTAAAACACAAAGCCACGCCCGAAGCGCGCCTGTTTTGTGTGCCAAGGGCGAGACTCGAACTCGCAACCTCCGCTTTATGAGGGCGATGCTCTAACCAGTTGAGCTACCTTGGCATTAGAGCGGCTAAACTCGGCTTCGCCTCGTTAAATTATTCTAATGTCGCGGGGCCCGGAATTGCACCGGAATCTCCAGGTTATGAGCCTGATAACCTACTATTAGTCCACCCCGCAATATTAAATTTTAGAAAACCCTGGGCAATTTTTCACGGTCGCCTTAGGCGACCTAAATTGCCCGTTCAAGACAAGCAGTTGCCTTGAACCCCCGCATTGTTATTCTAAACAAAAAAGCCGCAAAAAGCAACCTTAAAAAATTCTCTTTGGCGTTCATTACAAAGCACCTAACTCCTTTAGCGCGCTCTCAATCTGGATAATAACATCTTTAGCTGCCGCCTTAGTCAGTTTGTAGTTAGGGTCGTGCACAATATCGGCGCAAACTTTTTGAACTTTGTTCAGCTCATCAATGTTCAACAAATCTTCAGACGTTACCCTTTGCAACCGCTCCCCTAAATTAGCGCCTCCAAAGCCGGCGTTCTTCAATGAATCGTCCAAAAAACCAGCGGCATCTATCAAAGATAATTTCCACTGATCTTCATAATCTTTATCCAAGCCCTCTTTAATTTTTTGCCATCGCCGCAGTTGCGCTTTTCGTTCAAAAATTTTAGGAAAAAGAAAATTTTTAGCATCGCCCAAAAATTTATTATTCCAGTAAGACGTGCTTAAAGAATAATAGACAACCATCCAGGCAAAAAATATAGCTAACAAAACAAAAACTATTTGCAGGGGCCAAAGCTGCCGCTGCAAATCAGAGGATAACAAAACCTGCAGAATCTTTTTAATCCCTTGGCCAACCGCGCTTATTTCGGTTGTGGTAGAAAAAAAGTCAGGCGGCATTTTAGTTAAAAATGGTTATAAAATTATCTCTTCTATCTCTTTGGCAATTTGAAAAATTCCGTTTTCATCAAAGTGTCTGCCAATAATTTGCATGCCAACGGGCAAACGGCCATCCTTGCCGACTGGCAATGATAAAGCTGGCACGCCGGCCAAGCTTATGGGAACGGTAAGAACATCCGAAAGATACATCTTTAAAGGGTCGTCAACCTTCTCGCCTATCTTGAAGGCCGGAAAAGGAGAAACAGGCGTGAAAACAAAATCCACATTCTTGAAGGCCTCATTAAAATCCTGTCTGACCAAGGTGCGCACTTTCTGGGCCTTGAGATAATAGGCATCGTAATAACCCGAGGATAAAGCAAACGTCCCCAGCATTATTCTTCGCTTCACCTCGGCCCCAAAACCATTCCCTCGGCTTTTAAAATAAACATCAAACAAATCATTACCTTGCTCGCTTAAACCGTACCTAATGCCATCAAAACGCGCTAAATTCGCGCTGGCCTCGGAAGTAACTATTAAATAATAACAAGCCAAGGCGTATTCGGAATGCGGCAAGGAAATTTCTTCAATTTTAGCGCCCGCTTTTTCCGCTTTTTTGATTGCCCTCTTAATAATATCCCGCGTTTCCTTTTCTAATCCCTCGCCAAAGTATTCTTTTGGTATCCCTATTATAGCATTATTCAGCCCGCGGTTCGCGGTTTGCGTTGCTTCGCAATCAGTTGAGGTGGAATCCTTGAGGTCGCGGCCTTTAATGGCCTTAAAAACAATCTCGCAGTCATTGACGGTCTTGGCTAACGGCCCTATTTGGTCTAAAGATGAAGCGTGGGCTATCAAACCGTATCTTGAAACCGCTCCATAAGTTGGTTTTAATCCCACTGCTCCGCAAAAACTGGCTGGCTGACGGATAGAGCCACCCGTATCAGATCCCAAAGAAAACACGCACTCATCCGCCGCCACCGCCGCTGCTGATCCGCCGGAAGTGCCGCCCGGAACCCTTTCTAAGTCATGAGGATTTTTAGTAACCTTGAACGCGGAATGTTCGGTGGAAGAGCCCATGGCAAACTCATCTAAATTGGTTTTGCCTAAAATTACAGCTCCCTGGCTTCTTAATTTAGCAACACAGGTAGCATCATAGGGGGCTTTGTAATTTTCTAAAATTAGCGAACCAGCGGTGCATAAAAGCCCTTCAGCCAGTATAGCATCCTTAATGCCGCAAGGCACGCCCGAAAGCAAAGGCAAGTCCTCGCCCGAGGCAATCTTTTTGTCCGCTTCCTCCGCTTGTTTTAAAGCTAAATCCTTGCTCACTAATAAAAAAGCGGCTATTTTGCTTTCCTCTTCTTGAATCCTGTCCAAGTAATGCTCGGCCAATTCCTTGGCGGAAAAATCCTTATTAAGCAAGCCCTGATGAATCTGGCTGATAGTTAATTGTTTGGATATCATAAAAAACCTTATAAAATTGTCTTAACTTTCAGAAAAGATTCCTCTTGATGAGGAAACTGGTCTTTAATTTTCTGATTGGTTTGCGGCGACTCCGAAACCGCCTCATCGGCTCTCATTATATTATGCAGTAAGGCGGCGGAACGAAATGGCTTTGTTTCTTTAACATCTATCTCATTAAGTTTGGCAATGTAATCCAAAATTGACGACAAATCTTTCTGTATTTTGGCTTGCTCGCTGCTTGATAAATCCAAACGCGCCAAATGAGCAATGTGTTTAACTAATGCCTCGTCAATCATAAGATTAACAATTAATAATTATTTAATAGTCATACCGGAGCTGGTATCGGACAAAACCTCTCTTAATGTGTCTAAGTTTTCCAAAACAATGCCGCCGCCCCTCACCACGGCAGTTAAAGGGTCTTCTATTATTTTTACTTTCATTTTGGCGGCCGCCGACAATAATGTATCCAAGCCGGCTAACAAAGCGCCTCCACCCACTATATAAATACCGCTTGACATAATATCCGCCAATAATTCCGGCGGGGTTCTTTCAATGGTGTCTTTAACCGCCTCCACCATATAATTCAATGATTTCTCCATTGCTTTCCTAATATCTTCGGAATCAACAACAATTTCTTCGGGCAAACCCGACACTAAGTTACGGCCTCGCAAACGGGCCTCCTTTTTTTCTTTTAACGGCACGGCGCATCCAATACTAATTTTCACTTCTTCGGCTGAACGCTCACCCACTAAAATTTGATATTTCTGCTGCACGTAATGCACAATATCATCTGACAGTTTATCCCCGGCAATAGTTAAACTCTGCGAAGTGACAATGCCTCCCAAAGAAATCACCGCGATATCCGTAGTGCCCCCGCCAATGTCAATAATGAGAGTGCCTTTGGCTTCCTGGATGGGAAGCCGAGCGCCAATAGCCGCGGCAATCGGTTCTTCAATCAGAAAGACCTCTCGAGCCCCGGCATTCTTGGCGGCGTCCTCTACGGCTTTTTTCTCCACTTCGGTTACCCTAGAGGGAATGCCCACAATAATCCGCGGCCAGGAAAGCGAAATAAATTTTTGGCGGTGGGCTTTTTCAATAAAATAGCGCAACATCTGCTCGGTTACTTCAAAATCCGAGATAACTCCCCGCACTAAAGGACGAACCGCCTGAATGTGGGCGGGCGTTCGGCCAACCATTTTTTTAGCTTCTTCCCCCACCGCCAAAATCTGACCCGTTTTAGTGTTTAAAGCCACCACCGAGGGCTCGTTCAAAACAATCCCCTGCCCTCTAACATAAACCGCCGAATTAGCCGTGCCTAAATCAATAGCAATGTCCTCATTAAAATAACGTAAAATTTTATTAAACATATCAATCTTCAACTATATCTTATAGAAAAATAGAGAAAAAGCAATCTCGTCTTAAAACAATCGTATGATGTCCTTAATGCTCACCACGGCCATTAGGGCTACCATTAAGAAAAAAAACGCGGCGGTAATTCTCTGTTCTAATTTAGGGTTCACGGGCTTACGTTTGATTGCCTCAATTGCTAGAAAAAGCAAGCGGCCCCCGTCAAGAGCGGGCACCGGCAAAAGATTGAAAATAGCCATCCAAATGGCAATCATCGCCATTAATGTCAAGAAATTGCCCCAGCCCTGATTTATGGCTTGCCCCATTATCTGCCCGATGCCAATGGGCCCGACAAATTGCAAACCCGAATCTTTATTTCCCGCCATCTTCTCTTTAATAGCCCTCCCTAAAGCAAAAGGGATTGCCTTGGTTTGTTGAACGGTTAATTTAGCGGCCTGCCAAGGAGTTTGATACCAAGGATATTTCAAATCAGCCGCTCGCACCAAAGCCACGCCCATAGCCCCCTCGCCTTGGGGCGGGTTTACTCTTGGCGTAACCGAAATCTCTAAATTCTGCTGTCCTCTTCGCAGATAAAGGGTTATCTCTTCGCCTTTGTGCTCGGCGATGAAACCCTGCACCTCCTCCATTTTATTCGTTTCCGTTTCTTCAACTCCTAATGGTTCGGCCATACTCACCACCCCTAACTTCTCACTTTGAACTTTCAACTTATCTATTATGTCACCCGCCTTCAAACCAGCCGTAAAGGCAGGCGAATCAGGGCTTACTTGAAAAATCTGAACATAAGGGTTAATCCCCTCTTGCGAGAAATCATCAGGCACCGCCGTTGGCACGCCACCCACGCCAATAATCAAGACAAAAATCAAAAAAGCTATTATCCAAAAAGAAACAACCCCCGCCAATAAAATTAAAGCTCTCTGCCAGATAGATTTTTGGGAAAAACTATTTTTGCTGTCGCTGGCTTCTTCACTGCCCAAGATTCTGACAAACGCGCCAAAAGGCAAAAGATTTAAAGAATAAACGGTTTGGCCGAATTTCTTGCCCCAGATTCTCGGCGGGTAACCAATGCCGAATTCTTCCACTTTGACCCCAAACTTTCTCGCTAACAAAAAATGACCCAGCTCATGAAGGGCGGTTAGGGCAACCAAACTGAATAAGACAATTATTATAGTAAGCAACATAAAATAAAGTGTCACCCTGAGCGACTAGCGAAGGGTCTCATTCAAAGATTTTTCGCCTGCTAGCTCAGAATGACAGTAAGCTATCTAACCTTTTATTTCCTCCTCTTTCCTCTTGGCTATCTCTTCCATTTTTTCGCGGTATTCGCGCGTGGTTTCATCCAGCTTGTCTCTGCCCCTGAACTTGTCGTCCTCGCGCAGTTCACCCCTTACGCAAGCGTCCTGCATATCTTTCCAGGCCTTGTCTCTAAAACGACGCAACACCTGAAAGGCCTCTTCTTTCATCTTGTCTAATAGCTTGATAACGTTCTGCCGGCTCTCTTCGGTTAACGGGGGAGCTGAAAAATAAATTGTCTTGTCGTCAATACGCACGCCTAAATTTAACTCGGCTTGTTCAACCGCCTTTACCACGCCCTCAACATAGCTTTTATCCCATAATTCCACCGTTAATTCTCGGGGCGAAGCATTGGCAATCGCGCCTAACTGTTTCATGGGCATAAAAGAGCCAAAACAATTTACCTCAACATCTTCTAACAAAGCCGGCGATAAACGATTTGAGCGAAGCTTTGCCGCCTCGGCCTTAAAATCGTCAACCGCTTTTTGCAACCCTGCGTTAATTTTTTCAATTATTTCCTGGTATGTCATAAATTAATCACTAAATTTTCTAATAATAACCTTTTATTCATATTACTGTTTAATAGTAAAAATTTCAAATTCTCAATTTTTTTTAAATTTTCCGCTAGCTGCTTCATTGAGCCGCCATTGCCGCGGGCATTAATCTCACCGCGCAAAGATTGGCGCAGACGAAAAAGCCATGCCTCCAAAAAATTACTGATAATCTCCACGGAATTGTCGCTTCCCTCATCGCTTGCGTCTTTACCGCCGCCAGCCAAGCCAGCCCAATAGCTTTTAATGAGCAACAGCCGCTCTAACAGCCCGCTCTTCAACAAACTATCAATAATCGCCAAGTCGGATGAACGCCGGTTGGCTGACTCTTCCTGCTGAAAATAACGAGCGGCCAATCCCGGTCGGCCGTCGCTCCATATTAAAATATCCTGCCATCGGGGGTGCTCTTTACGCGCCTCAAAGCCCCTTTCCATTTCTTGGGGTTCAATCGGATAAAATTTTAATTGCTCGCAACGAGAAAGAATGGTTTTAAAAAGGGTTTGGGGCAACGAAGTAATTAAAAATAAAATAGTGTCTTCTCGCGGTTCTTCCAAGGTTTTTAACAAACAATTTTGGGCTTCTTGATTCAAGCAATGAGCGTTGTCAATAAGCGCGGCCTTAAATTTGCTCAACTGGCGCGTGTAGCTCAAAAATTTTTGCAGCCCGCGTATCTGGCCAATTTGAATTTCCTTGCCTTGGGGCTCTATAATCAAAAAATCGGGGTTGGTTTTATTTTCTAAATTCAAGCAGGAAAAACATCGGCCGCAAGGCGCTTGGAGAGAGTGCTCGCAGTTAAGCAACTTAATAAAATCAATGGCCATGGTTCTCTTGCCCAAACCATCGGCCCCGGAAAAAAGCAAGGCCTGCGACACGCGCCCGCCCGCGGCCATTTTTTTTAAAAAACTCCATTGTTGCTGATGCCCGATTATCATTATTTTTGGCTCATTACGCTTTTTTTGTAAACATCCAAATTTTCCAGCACCACGCCCGTGCCCCTGACCACGCACAACAAGGCGTCTTCGGCCACGAAGCAAGGCACTCCCGTGGATTTAGCGATTAATTGCTCCAAACCCCTTAATAATCCGCCGCCGCCGGCCAAAATCATCCCCTTATTCATAATATCAGCTGACAGTTCGGGGGGGGTTTGTTTCAAAATATACTTTACCCCCTCAATAATTTCCATACAAACGTCGTGAATGGCCTTGGCCACTTCGTTGGAAGATATTTTAATGTTGCGGGGCAGCCCGCTCACCAAGTCACGGCCACGAATCTCGTAAAACTCTTCTTTCTTAATGGCAAAAGCCCGCCCGATTTTTATTTTAACCTCTTCGGCGGTCTGGCTGCCAATGGCCAAGCTGTATTCTTTTTTGATAAACTCGGCGATTTTTTCATCCATTTTATCACCGGCCACCCGCAAAGAATGGGCCGTAACAATGCCACCCAAAGAAATCACCGCGATCTCGGAGGTGCCCCCGCCAATATCAATAATCATATTACCCTCGCAAGAGTTAATGGGTATGCCAGCTCCAATAGCCGATAAAATCGGCTCTTTGGCCACATAAGCGGCGCGAGCGCCCGCGGCCAAGGCGGCCTCAATTACCGCCCGCCTTTCGGTTGACGTAGCGCCCACCGGAATGGAGATCAAAACCTCGGGCTTTAATATTCCCAGACGCCCCTTGCTTTTGCGAATAAAATAACGAATCATCGCTTGGGTCACCTTATAATCGGCAATCACGCCGTCTTTAAGCGGCCGATAAACCACAATGTTATCGGGCGTGCGGCCAATCATTGATTTGGCTTCAGCCCCCACGGCCAACACCGCGTTCTCGGGGCGAGAAATCGCCACCACCGAGGGCTCGTTTAAAACAATCCCCTTTCCGGAAACAAACACCAAACAATTACAAGTGCCCAAATCAATAGCTAATTTGTGAGTGAAAAAAGACATGATTAAATAATTTACAATTTTCAATTATCAATTTTCAATGAATTTTCAATATCAAATGATTTAATTTTCAAACAAAAAGACTTACTACGGCCTGTTTGAAAATTTTAAAATTTATTCATTGGGATTTGTTTGGAAATTGAAAATTTGTAAATTGAAAATTAAACGCTGACGCGTTTTATCTCCGCTCCCAAGCCCCGTAGTCGTTCCTCCATCCGTTCGTATCCCCGGTCAATCTGCTCAACGTTGTTAATAATAGTTTGGCCTTCGGCCATTAGCCCGGCCACCACCAGGGAAGCCCCGGCCCTTATATCCCACGATTCAATAGCCACGCCCCTCAAGGGTGTTGGCCCAAAAACAAAAGCGCGGTGCGGGTCAACAATCTCAATGTCAGCGCCCATTTTACGCAGTTGATGGATATAATTCAGGCGATTCTCATACAAAGGATCGTGAACCAAACTCTTGCCCTTGGCTTGCGTTAATAAAGGCACCATTAAGGGCAATAAGTCCGTCGGAAAACCCGGGTGAGGCAAAGCCTGCAAACGAGTAGCGTTCAAAGACGCGCTAGGTAAAACCCTCACGCCTGCCTCTTCTATCTGAAATCTAACTCCTATCTCGCTTAATCGTTCCCAGAAAGCGTTGAGGTGCTCGGGCACGGCGTTTTTAATCAATACCTCGTCTCCCGCCAAAGCGGCGGCAATCACAAAGGTGCCGCTTTCAATATAATCAGGGATAACCTTTTGCTCAACGCCATTTAGCGCCTGGCCTCCTTTAATCTTGAAAGTATGGCCAGCGGGCCTTTCAATGTCAGCGCCCATCTGCCCGAGCATAGCAATTAAGTTATCAACGTGGGGCTCAATGGCGGCCAATTTAATCACGGTTTGGCCTTGAGCCAAGCAAGCGGCCATCAATAAATTTTCCGTGGCTGTTACGCTGAACTCGGGCAGGATAATCTCCCGGCCTTTTAATTCCTTGGCCTTAAAATAATAAAAATCGCCCTGTTCCTGCGCCGTCACCCCTAACTTTCCCAAAACCTCCAGATGAGTGGTTATAGGCCGCAAACCGATTCTATCACCGCCGGGTCGGGACACTTTGAACTCTTTAAACCGAGCGATTAGCGGCCCGATTAAAAGCACTGAAGTGCGGGCCTGGGAAAATTTTTCAAAGTTAATCTTTTCCGGATTAACGTTATTGCCGGCTTTCAGACGCGCTTTTCGCTCGCTTAAAAATTCCACCTCTACGCCCATTTCTTTTAAAATGTCCAGAAGGTTTAAAACATCCCCCACCAGAGGCAAATTGTCAATAAAACATTCCTGCTCGGTGAGTAAACAGGCAGCTATTAAAGCGCCCGCGGCGTTTTTTGAACCGCGAACTTCTATCTCTCCCTTTAATGTTTTTCCTCCTTCAATAACAAATTTTTCCGGCATATTGGTTAAATTCACGCTTGGTTATTTTTAACTCATCTTAATTGAAAAACAAGCAAACTGCAAGTAAGAAACAAACAAAAAAACTGCGATTTTTGAACTATAGGGCAAAAATCACAGTTTTTTTGTTTTAGAGGGCCCCTTTGTCCTCGCCTGACTGTATTTCGGCTTTGAAGTCATTCCATGAAATTTCTTGCTTGCCCGCCAAAGCGCATATTTCTTTAAACTGGCAATACTTGCACTGCCAGCCGCTGGGATAATCGCTCAAAACCACCGGCACTTGATTATTCTCCACCTTATTTTTTAAATCACGAAAATTACTTAGCAGGGTTCCAACCAAATTAGGGTCGTAATCCACCACAAACTCTTTGATGTCTTGGCGGTCTTTGTCAATGTAAAGCAGGATGCTTTTTTTAATATCAAAAAAATGCATATAGAGCTGAATCTGATAGACGTTTTCAATCTTGGGAGCGGTTAAATTCTTGAATATCATTGAGTTCATGCTCTTGATGTCTAAAACGTAATTCTCGCCGTTCAGACACAAAATGGCGTCCGCCCTGCCCGAAACAATCTCCTGGGGCGGGATGGGAATTTCCGTTACGATGCCGATTTTCAAACGATATAAAATGTTATAAAGATTGTGGTGCAACTGCTCGCCGTGCTCAAAAATGCGTAAAATCCGCGGGTCGGCTTTTTCTTGGGGCGCGTTTTTCAGCTTAAAAAAAATCGCTCGGGGGCATTTGCCAGCGTCGCTAACATAAAAATGCAGCTGCTTCTTATTCTCCTGATTATCCAAATAAAATTTGTCTATGAGTTCTCTTAACATATTGATGATTATAACAAAAATGCACAATAAATCAAACAAAAAAAGAGAGACGGTTTTATTCGCCTTAATTGATGTGCATAACTACTGAGTATTTTCTAATCAACAAATGCGTGTGAAATGAAAGTTGTGAATTCTATCATCCCTTGAGGTAAATGTTTAAAGTTTTTAAATAATTCTTCTTTGGCTTTTTGCATTTTCTCGGCAAAATCATTGTCGCTCATCTCGTAGGCAATCTCATCAAGCTGTTCAAAAGAAAGCCTATCTCTTAAGTATTGCTCTCCGCGCTGTCCAGAGATTTTAGCTTCCCGTAAGGTGTTTTGTAATCCTTTTGCCTGTAAACCTTTCTCTCTTTTCCTTTTTTGTCTTTAATTATTGTAGCAAATCCACAAGGCCGGTGATAGTTTAAGTAGACATTAAAATATTGTTTGTAGAATTGGTTGATAGTTCCGGCAAAGTGTCTTGGTATATGGACATAGCCCATATGTTTTCTAACTACAGCCCCATTCTTGCATTCAGCTAAAGCATTGTCATTGCAGTGTCTGGCCCTGGACTTGGTTTGTCGTATTAACAATTTATTAAGCAGTTCAGCCACCACTTTGTTGATGTATTCCGAGCCGTTATCTGAATGAAAGTTTATTATTCGGAAAGGGAACTGCTCGATTAAATCTTTCAACAGTATTTCAAGATAATATTCAGATATCTTTTCCACTGCTCCTATCAATTCCCATTGTGTTGTTTCATCCGTGATATTGATATGATACACGCCCTTTTGTTTGCCATAATCGCCTTGATGGACTGAATCTACTCTCAAGAATCCTGGCCTTGATTCAGGCTCTGGCTTTCTCCTTTCGCCAATAGGCGTTTGATTGCTCTGGGTCTTTTTGATCGTTAGACAGTGGGACTGGTATTGGTTAACGGCTCTTAAATTGTAAATGTGGGCAATGGATATTTGGCTGACATTGCCGTAGGCTGTTTTACTGAACACATTGAATTCTCTTTCCAGTATCGTTTTAGTGGCCGGCCCGGATAATCTTTGGTGAGCGTTGTCTGTCTTAATTAACAAAGCAATGTCGGTTGGGCCATACTTTTTAGGAAAGCGATATCTGGCGTTTGAGTTCAGAAATACTCTGCCAAACTTTCTTTTTTTGCTGATTATTCGGCTTGTCTGGGATTGAGACAAGCCAGTCATTTTGACAATGTAGCCCCGGACAATACCTTTATCTTTTTTCCTTAAGTTGAAATATCTAAACTTGGTTAAAACATCATTAATCCATTCATATTTTTCTTTTTTGGAAACAGATTGAAATTTGATGGCCGAGTCAAGCTTTAAGAATTGCTCAATTTGTGCGATACTAATTATGTGTGAATCGTTCATTGAGATAGTCATATACCCCAATGATAACGATTCACACACTAACGCACAAATGGGCCTTTCAGGCTCATTTTGCGTTAGAAACAGGTTTCATTTCACACGCATTTTGTATTGGATAAGACTATCTCTTGACTTTTTTTCTTGAATGACTATAATCAATAGTGTTTTTAGCAAACTATTTATTCGCGTGTTTTGTTTACTTTTTTGAAACTAAAATCTCGTTAAGCGTTACTCTATTTTGGGCCCTTCTTAGGGAGGGGGATTTTTATTTTCAAGCAAGCGAGAGAAAAGCAAAAATGAAATTTTTGTTTTTTCGAGCGAGCGCAGGAAACATACCCGACAGGGTTTATTGTATTAAGCAACAAAGTCCTCTTTTTTGTGCTTTGGTTTCTTGATTTCTCTAACAACCAAAACCATGAAGGTGAAAAATTTCTCTAAGTCGCAACTTTCGTTTCCTTTGCCTTATTTACTGCAGCTGCAAAAAGACGGTTGGGGACAGCTTTGGGAGAGGGATATGAGAGAACTCTTTCAGGAAATGTTTCCGGTGCGGGATTATACCGGCAAGCAGTTTGAATTGGACTTTGTTGACTATTATTTAGGCAAACCCAAATATCAAGATGGTTATCAGGCAAAAGAAGAGGAGGACTCATACAGCGCTCCTTTGCGCCTTAAGTTCGCGTTAAAGAATCTCAAAACAAAAGAGATCAAAGAGCAAGAGGTATTTTTGGCTGATTTTCCGTTAATGATGGACAACGGGATTTTTATTATCAACGGCGTGGAAAGGGTGGTTATCCCGCAGTTGATTCGTTCTTCAGGAGTTTTTTTTACATTGAAAAATTTTAAGGGTAAACGCTATTTTGGCGCTAAGATGATTCCCGCCAGAGGCGCTTGGCTGGAGTTTTCCACTGATACCTCGGGGTTTTTGGGCGTTAAGGTTAACCGCCAAAGAAAGGTGGCCGCGACAACTTTGTTGCGGGTTTTTGGCTTAGAAAATACCAAGGATATTAAAAGTCAATTTAAAGATGTTGACAAGGGCGAAGTTAAATATTTAGAGAAGACCTTATCCCGCGATTCGGCCAGCAATGCCGCGGAGGCCTTTGTGGAAGTTTACCGCAAGCTGCGGCCCGGCGATTTGGTGAGCCCCGATGCTGCCCGGGAATTGGTTTGGAATATGTTTTGTAATTTTCAGCGCTATGACTTGAGCAAGGTTGGCCGTTGGAAGATTTGGGAACGGCTGCCTCAGCTTAATCCAGAGAACAAAATAGACATCAGCAAAGAAGAGCGGGTGTTAAATCAGGGCGACATTTTGGAAACTATCAAAGAAATTATTCGGCTTAATAACGATCCCGAAGCCAACCCCGATCAAATTGACCATTTGGGCAATAGGCGCATTAAGAATCTTTCAGAGCTATGCGTGGCCCGGGTTAGGGTGGGCTTGATGCGTATGGAAAGAATTATCAAAGACAGAATGTCTACCTTGGATGCCGCCACGCTTACCCCCTCGCAATTAGTGAACTCGCGGCCGGTGATGGCCGTCATTCAGGAGTTTTTCGCTTCATCTCAATTTTCGCAGTTTATGGACGCTGAAAATCCCTTGGCCGAGCTGGAGCACAAGCGGCGTTTAACCGCGACCGGTCCGGGCGGTTTAACCCGTGAGCGAGCTGGCTTTGAGGTAAGGGACGTGCAGCCATCACATTATGGAAGAATTTGTCCGATTCAAACGCCTGAAGGCCAAAATGTCGGGTTGATTAACCACCTGGCCAGTTACGCTTCGGTTAATCCTTATGGGTTCTTGCAGACCCCATATTTTGAAGTTAAACAAGGGAAGGTGACCAATCAAACTCGTTATTTAACAGCCCCTCAAGAAGAAAACCATTTTATCACTAACAGCGGTGTTGAGGTTGATGGCAAAGGGAACTTCGTTGAAGCGGAAGTGGAGGCAAGAAGAAGAGGCGACCCGGTGGTGGTTCTTAAAAAGAATGTTGATTTTGTGGATGTTTCGCCTAATCAGCCGTTGAGTATGGCAACATCCCTGATTCCTTTCTTGCAGAATGACGACGCTAACAGGGCCTTGATGGGCTCTAATATGCAACGTCAGGCAGTGCCGCTTCTTATACCTCAAGCGCCTTTGGTGGGCACGGGCTTGGAAGAAAGGGTTGCTTATGATTCGGGCGAGGTAATCTTGGCGCCAGAGGACGGTGAGATTAAAGAAGTGGACGCCTCTGAAATTAAATTAAAAACAAAAGATAACAAAATTATACTTTTAAAACTGCGCAATTTCAAACGACGCAACCAATACACCGCCACCCATCAAAGGCCGGTGGTAAATAAGGGCGACAAGGTTAAGAAAGGAGACATTCTAACTGATGGCACCGCTATTGATAACGGCCGGTTAGCTTTGGGCCGCAATGTCTTTGTGGCATTCCTGCCTTTCAGAGGGGGTAATTATGAAGACGCTATTGTTGTTTCTCAACGTTTAGCAAGAGAAGACGCTTTTTCATCGGTGCATATTGAGGATTTTACTTGCGATGTGAGAGAAACAAAGTTAGGGCCCGAAATGACCACCTGCGACATTCCCAACGTGTCTGAAGAAAAACTTAAGGATTTAGACGAAGAAGGCGTTATTAGAGTCGGCGCTGAAGTGGGGCCTAATGATATTTTGGTGGGCAAAATATCACCTAAGGGCGAGAAAGCTCTTACCGCGGAAGAGCGGCTTTTGAAAGCTATTTTTGGCGAAAAAGCCAAAGATGTTAAGGATACTTCTTTACGAATGGAGCATGGCAAATATGGCCGAGTTATTAATGTTAAGGTGTTCTCCAGAGAGCAAGGCGACCGTCTGGAGCCGGGGGTTTTGAAAAGAATCAGGGTAGAAGTGGCCCAATTGCGTCACATTAGGGTGGGCGATAAGTTGGCCGGGCGCCATGGTAACAAGGGCATTGTTTCAATGGTTTTGCCCGAAGAAGAAATGCCGTTTATGGAAGATGGCACCCCGGTGGATATTGTTTTGAATCCTTTGGGCGTTGTGTCTCGTATGAATATCGGCCAGATTTTGGAAACGCATTTGGGCTGGGCCGCGTATAGTTTGGGCTATTTAGCCGAGACGCCTTCGTTGCTTGGCGCCAAAGAGGAGGATATTAAAGAAGAATTAAAAAAGGCCGGCTTGCCTGAATCCGGCCAAGTTACATTATATGACGGAAGATCGGGCTTGCCTTTCCCCAAGAAGGCAACGGTTGGATACATGTATGTGATGAAGCTTATACATATGGTGGAAGACAAGATTCATATGCGCTCTATCGGCCCCTACTCTTTAATCACCCAGCAGCCCTTAGGCGGCAAAGCGCAATTTGGCGGGCAGCGATTCGGTGAAATGGAGGTCTGGACCTTAGAGGCCTACGGGGCGGCGCATACCTTGCAGGAGATCTTGACCATCAAATCAGATGACGTGGCGGGGAGAGCCGCCGCTTATGAATCAATTTTAAAGGGTTTGCCAGTAAAAAAGCCAAACATTCCCGCATCTTTTAATTTGTTGGTGGCGGAATTGAAGTCGTTAGGCCTCAATATTGAAGTCAAGGGCCTTATCAGAGACGAGGAAGCAGAGGTTTTGGAAAACCGTTTACCCGTTGCTACTGAAGAGGAAGTAGAATAAAATTATTAATTATTATTAACTAATTTATGCGCGCTGCTGATTTACAAGCTATTAGAATAAAAGTTGCTTCGCCCGAGGAGATTTTGGGTTGGTCGCACGGCGAGGTAAAAAAGCCCGAAACTATAAACTACCGCACCCAGCGTCCTGAAAAGGAGGGGCTTTTTTGTGAAAAGATTTTCGGCCCGGCCAAGGATTTTGAATGTTATTGCAGTAAATATAAAGGTATTCGTTTCAAGGGTATTATTTGCGATAGATGCGGCGTGGAAGTCACTAAAAGCGCGGTGCGGCGGGAGCGCATGGGCCATATCAAACTGGCCGTGCCGGTTTCCCATATTTGGTTTTTGCGAGGCGTTCCCTCTAGGATTGGCATGGTTTTGGGTTTGCCTTCGCAAAAACTGGAAAAGGTAATTTATTTTGCCGCTTATATTATCACTAAGGTTGACGAACAAGCCAAGGCCCGTTTGCTCAAAGAGCTTGATGAAGAATTTAAAAACAAAAGCCAAAACATTAAGAAACAAGCAAAGGATAAAAATAAAATATCCAACCCCGAACAAGATAATCTCAAAGACACTTATTTAGCCCGTAAGCAAGAGATTTTATCCTTAGATCTGCTGGCCGTTCTTTCAGAGGCCCAATATCGGGAGTATATTTCTCGTTATGGCGAGATCTTTGAGGCGGGCACCGGGGCTGAAACCATTAGAGCCCTTTTTGAAAAAATTGATTTGAAAAAGGAGATCGCCGCTTTGCGGGAAAGATCCGATAATGAGATCGGGGCTGTGCGCAAGAAAACATTAGCGAGCTTGCGTTTGGCTGAAGGCATGCAAAAAGCCGGCTTGCGGCCGGAATGGATGGTTGTAACTGTTTTGCCGGTTTTGCCTCCTGACTTGCGGCCGATGGTGCAGTTAGACGGCGGCAGATACGCTTCCTCGGATTTAAACGACCTTTATAGAAGGGTAATCAATCGTAATAACCGTTTGAAGTATCTTTTAGAAATTGCCGCTCCGGATGTGATTGTCAGGAACGAAAAACGGATGTTGCAGGAAGCCGTTGACGCTTTGCTGGATAATAAGATGAGAAAGAGCCAAATGGTCACGGCCACCACAGGCGGCAAAAGAGTTTTAAAATCATTGGCTGACATTTTGAGCGGAAAGCAGGGCAGATTCAGAAAAAATTTATTGGGTAAGCGCGTTGATTACTCCGGCAGGTCGGTGATTGCTCCGGGCCCCGAATTCCAGCTGTTTCAATGCGGTATCCCTAAGATCATGGCCCTGGAGCTTTTCCGTCCTTTTGTGATTAAAAAGCTTTTAGAAAAAGAATTGGCCTATAACATCAGGGGCGCTGCTCGTTTGATTGAGGAAGGCGTTGACGAGGTGTGGGCTTCTTTGGAAGAGGTGGTGAAAGGCAAGCTGGTGCTGCTAAACCGAGCGCCTACTCTGCACCGTTTAGGCATTCAGGCCTTTGAGCCAAAATTAATTGAGGGAGAGGCCATTAAGCTGCATCCGATGGTTTGCGCCGCCTTTAACGCTGATTTTGACGGCGACCAAATGGCCGTGCACGTGCCTTTATCCGAGGCGGCCCAAAAGGAGGCGGCGGATTTGATGCTGTCAGCGAAGAATATTTTAAAGCCAGCTGACGGCTTGCCCATTGTTACCCCGGCCAAGGATATGATTTTGGGTTGTTATTATTTAACCGGCATAGATGAAGGCGGCTTGGGCGAGGGTATGATTTTCAGCTCTCCCGAAGAAACCATTATGACCGAACAAATGGGTGTTTTGGGGCTGCGTTCCAAGGTTAAGGTTTTGATGGTGCCCAAGACGCTCCAAGGAAAGAGCAGTAAAACAAAAGCGAAAAGCAGCCAAGATGAAAAAACAGAACTAATAGAAACAACTTGCGGCCGTTTGATTTTCAACCAGACGCTGCCAGCCGAGTTTCCTTTTTTCAATGAGCAAGTTACCTCTAAGAAGATTTCTAAGATTTTGAGCCGTATCGTGGAGAGCCATTCATCGGAAGAAACCCAGCAAACTCTGGATAAAATTAAAGATACTGGTTTTGAATACGCTACGCAGTCGGGCATTAGCTGGGGTATGGATGATTTGATTGTGCCCAAAGCCAAGCCAGCCCTGATGAAAGAAGCGGAAGCCGAGGTAGAAAAAATTGAGCAGCATTATAAAAAGGGTTTTTTATCGCGTCAAGAGCGCAGCAACAAATTAATTGAGATTTGGCAAAGAGTAAAGGCGCAAATTGAGAAAATGATTCCCGATACCTTGCCCAAAGATGGTCCGGTGTTTTCTATGATTAATTCGGGCGCTCGCGGTTCTTGGGCACAGCCCGTGCAGATGGCCGGTATGAAGGGCCTGGTAACTTCGCCTTCCGGCCGTATTATTGAGTTGCCGGTTAAAAGTTCATTTAAAGAGGGGTTTGGCATCTTAGAGTATTTTATCTCTACGCACGGCGCTAGAAAAGGCACCTCTGATACCGCCCTAAGAACATCGGCTTCGGGCTATCTTACCCGTCGGCTGGTTGACGTTGTGCACGAAATGATTATTTCTGATAAAGATTGCCACGACCAAGATGGTTTAGAGGTTTTGAGAAAAGAAGCGAGCGATATTGGCCAGGATTTTCGTTTTAAACTTGTCGGCAGGGTTGTTCTGGAGGACGTGAAAAACCCGGAAACCAAGCAGTTTATTGTTAAGAAAGGAGAGATTATCAGCTGGCAAGCGGCCAATGAGATTGACGAGCTAAAAATTGAAAAGTTGAAAGTTAGATCGCCGTTAACTTGTAAAAGCGCTCGCAGAGTTTGTCAGAAGTGTTATGGCTGGGATATGGGCCGTAACACACTGGTTCGTTTGGGTGAGGCGGTTGGCATTGTGGCCGCTCAATCCATCGGCGAACCGGGCACTCAATTAACAATGAGAACATTCCATACCGGTGGCGTGTCGGGAGCGGGCGATATCACCCGAGGCCTGCCTCGTATTGAAGAAATTTTTGAATCTAGAGTTCCCAAGGGCGAGGGTACCGTATGTTTGAATAAAGGCAAAATAACGGAAGTTGATTTGGAAAAAGGCATTATAAACATTCAGGTTATTGGCAAGAAAAGCGCGGCAAAGGCAAAAGAAACAGCCAAGAAAAAGAACAAGGACGGCGATGTGGTGGAGTACCGCATTCCTTTGGAAACCGAGGTTTACGTGAAAAAAGGCGATATGGTTGAGCCGGGCCAGGCATTGTGCCAAGGCAGCTTGGATTTAAAAAAATTGTTTAAAACTACCGGGCTTTTAGCCACCCAAAGATACATTTTGCGCGAGATTCAAAGAATTTACACCGCCGAGGGTATTAACATTCATGACAAACATATTGAAATCGTGGTTAAGCAGATGTTTTCCCGTTTGCGGATAGTGGAGCCGGGCGACGGGCCTTGGGTAATCGGTCAGATTCTTTCTTTGGCGGAATTTGATGATATTCAAAAGGACCTGATTAAAAATAAAAAGAAGCCCGCCAAGGGCCGCCGCATTATTTTGGGCATCTCGCGGGTTGCCTTAACCTCGGACAGCTTCTTGTCGGCAGCTTCTTTCCAGGAAACATCTCGTATCTTGATTAAGTCCGCCCTGGAAGGCCGCGAAGACCACCTCAAGGGCTTAAAAGAAAATGTTATCTTGGGCCGCCTCATTCCGGCCGGTACCGGATTTAGGGGATAGGATTAGTTAGTAGCTTATAGTAAGCAGTTGGTAGAAAATTAAAATACAAAAGCCGTCCCGAATTTATTGAAGGGCGGTTTTTTGTTGCGAACTACTTTTATCCTGTGGATAACTTATGTTTGATTTTCTATTTTCGTTCTACTATAATTAAAACTGATAAATTCTTTTTATGAATTCTAAATTTATCTCAACAAAAATCGCGTTGTTCAGAGGCAGAAAGATTAGAAAAACGTTTTTTCAAAATGAATGGTGGTTTGTGGTTGAAGATGTTATTTTAGCGTTAACCGATTCAGTCAATCCGAAAGATTACATTAACAAAATGAGGCGCAGGGATGAAGAGCTAAATAGAGGGTATGGACAAATTGTCCATACCCTTGAAGTGCTAACCGAGGGTGGGCGCCAAAGGATGAATTGCGCTGCTACCGAAGGCGTTTTTCGTATTATTCAATCTATACCATCGCCAAAGGCAGAGCCATTTAAGCGTTGGCTAGCGAGGGTTGGCTATGAGCGGGTGCAAGAAATAGAAAATCCGGAGTTAGCAACCAAACGAACGCGAATGTTGTATAAGCTTAAGGGTTATAGCGATGACTGGATTGAGAAAAGAATGCGCGGTATCGCGATTCGCGAGGAGCTTACAGATGAATGGCAGAAGCGCGGCGCAAAAGAACAGAGGGACTACGAAATCTTAACCGCCGAGATTTCCAAGGCAACGTTTGACATATTGGGCGCGCCCAAATTAAAATCTGATGCCAAAGGCGGCGGCGCCATTGCGGGAGGCGCCAGAAAGAAATTAGAAAAACGTTTGGGAAAATCAATTGTTTCCCGGCGAAATTATTTAAAAAAAGCTCAAAAGAGATTAGCAAGTTAATTTTTTCTTTTTATTATGCCAACACTAACATTAAAACAAAAAAATATTCTTGATTACATTCAGGCCTACTCCCAAAAAAACGGCTACAGCCCTTCGCACGAGGAAATACGCAAGCATTTTAAGCTGGCCTCGGTTTCTACGGTTAATCACTATATGAAAATTTTGGAGAAAAAGGGCTACATTAAGCGCCAAAAAAACGCCGCCCGCGCCGTTGAGATTGGCAAACAGGCAGAAGTTGTCAGCATTCCGTTCAAGGGCTATATTGCCGCGGGCTCGCCCATTGAAGCGGTTGAAGAACACGAGAACATAACCGTGCCCAAAACAATGGTGGCCGCTTCGGGCGAGCATTTTGCCTTGGGCGTCAAGGGCGACAGTATGATTGACGAAGGTATTTTTGACGGCGACACCGTCATTGTGCGCAAGCAAAGCACCGTAGAAAACGGCGAAACAGCCGTGGCCCTGATCAACGGCAACGAAGTTACCCTAAAAAAGATTTTCAAAGAAAAAAACCGCATCCGCTTACAGCCCGCCAACCCCCGCCTCAAACCCCTCTATGTCAAAGCAGTCATTATACAGGGCAAGGTGATTAGCACGATGAGAAACATAGAGGAGCAGGAAGGCGAGAGTAATGAATTTCAGTCCGCCGTGATATCGCCAGAGCCAGAGATTGTAGAGCAAAAGCCATATTTCAAAAAAGACAATTTTACTTTATACCACGCCAATAGCTTGGATTTTTTGCAAACTTTGCCGGAAAATTCTATTGATATGATTTTTGCCGACCCGCCGTATTTTTTGTCAAACGGCGGATTCAGCTTGCACGCTGGCAAGAGAGTGAGCGTGGATAAGGGCCAATGGGACGCAAGTAACGGACTGAAAAAAGATTTTGAATTTCATCTTGCATGGACAAAGGCCTGCCATAGAATTTTAAAACCAGGCGGAACAATTTGGATTAGCGGTACTTATCACTCAATTTATCAGTGCGGCTTTGCTTTGCAGGTTAATAAATTTCACATTCTCAACGACATTGCCTGGTTTAAGCCAAACGCTTCGCCCAACTTAAGCTGCCGTTATTTTACCGCCAGCCATGAAACGCTTATTTGGGCCAGGAAAGACAAAAGCGCCAAGCATAAGTTTAATTATGGTTTAATGAAAAACGGCGATTGGCCGGATGATTTTATCAAAAAACCCGGCCTGCAAATGCGTAGCGTCTGGGCGATTTATCCGCCCAAAAAAGAGGAAAAAATTTTTGGCAAACACCCCACCCAAAAACCCATTGATTTATTAAATAGAATAATTGTGGCAAGCACCAACGAGGGCGATACGGTGCTAGATCCTTTTGCTGGCTCGTCTACTACCGGTTTGGCTGCCGTTCTAAATGATAGAAAGTTTATTGGCGTTGATACGGAAAATAAATATCTTGATTTATCTATCAAGAGATTAGATGAACTAAATAAAAACTTAAAAAATAAATTTATTTAAAAAGCATGAAGACTGCGACACAAATACCAAATTATGTTATTGATTGGACAGATAGATATTTTCATCAATCTGCTTTCGATGTGCCTGTTAATTATCCAAGTAAGAAAATATTAAAATTTCTTGTTCGCTTCAAGAAACCCGGCAAAGTTAGACTTTATAGAGGGATAAACAGATATAATAAAGAAAACAGGGAAATAACAAGTTGGACATATGATCGACAAGTCGCGGAAAGATATGCGAAAGAAATAGACGGCGAGATTATTGAGACGGAATTTTCATTTAGTAAAACTTTATTGGATACCACCTTTTTAACAAAGGCGGAAAAACAACGGCTTGGTTACGATTATAAAATTGATGATAAGGAGGTTTTGATTTTAGAATAGTAAATTTATCTTTTGAATTATGGACGAACAGCAACTAGAAATATACATGACATTTCAGAGGGAGGGTCAGTCAAGATCGCCTCTGGCAGTTTTTGAGGTTAACGGAAGCTATATTGTTGGTGTTTATCAAGGATCTCATAGTGATTTTGATATTTTAATTAAATACCGACAAAAAATTAATGGCAAATGGTCAAGAATAAGAGCGCCAAAGCATATCCATTGGGCCGTAGATATTTTGATTAAATTACATGAGGATAAAACGAAAACCCAAGCATTTCTTGATTTTTTGCTTGGGGTTTGGAATAGAACATCGCCGATCAGAAGTATAAAGCAACAGCAGGACATATTAAGTATTGACACCTTGCTTCAAGATAGTCAAGCCTTGATTGAGCAATATGAGATATTAAGCACTAAGGGTGAATATAGTATTAAGTTTTTGATATTGCTTGCGAAACTTTTGATGATACAAGAAAAAACAAACTTAGAAACCGCCTATATGTTTAAAAATTTATTAGAGGCTCTCCGTGGGAAGGGCGATATTTTTTCAGTTGTTTCAATTGCTTCGCATACAGGGCGATAAACTAAAAATTATGAAAATAATTACACGCACAATAGCTATAAAAAATTTAAAAAAATACCTTGGGCATGATTTGAGAAAATTGGCCTTAGAGCATGGGATCACAACCTACGAGACAGGTAGGCAAAATAAAGGTTGGAAAGGGCTTATTTTGGAACGATTAGCTGGTCTTCAAACGAATGTTTCAAAGGCACCGAATGGTTTGTCTTGGGAGCTGAAATCAGTCAGCTTTCATGAGATAAAAGGTCAATTAGTGCCAAAAGAAACAATGGCGATAACGATGATTAACCCTACAGAATTGAAAGTCCATTCGTTTCTTGAGAGCCATTGCTGGTTAAAATTAAAATCGATCGTCTTTTGCGCGGTAATGTGGCACGGCAAAAATTCTGAAAGTAGCGAATTAATAAAAGTTGCCAGCTTGGATTTTGCCGAGGACGATGAACTGATAAAAGAAATCAAGGCCGATTATGATTTTATACGAGAAAAGTTAATTAAGCAGGGCTTTGAAGCTTTGACTGGAGCGGACGGCAAGTGGATACAGGCACGCACAAAAGGCTCAGGGCATGGCTCCACCAGCCGCGCATTTTACGCA
>Ga0268277_1000367_pt1 | contig 37458 bp, 39 predicted proteins | sample saktaG_5_FD_190132 | JGI IMG/M metagenome (GOLD analysis project Ga0268277, IMG submission 190132) | Saline water microbial communities from Sakinaw Lake, British Columbia, Canada - sak_2010_1_5_50m | ecosystem: Environmental > Aquatic > Non-marine Saline and Alkaline > Saline ... | reverse complement strand
CGTTCAGCGTCCCGCGTTTGTCGTGCAGATCATAGAGCAGCTTCAGGTACTTGCCTTCCGCGATTCGGGGAATTTCATCCTTTGCCCTGAGGCCTTTCCACACATAACAAAATTAAAACTTTAATCGATCGAACCTACAAATAATTTTAATAAGTTCCTTTGCAATTATAATTTTAGGGTGAATCTAAATGGTCAGAAAAATCAGAAAAGATGCAACTGTTAAGACCGTCAGAGAAAAATATGGATTAGATCCGAGGAATCCTTCAGGAAGAAGATCTCGGAGTGATAAAAAAGTTGGGACAATTAGAAAAGGTAAATAATAATTACTTCTTCTTTGTTTTTCTCACCGTTATGGAAAAATTTGCCTTTTTAAAATCTCTCAATCTCTGCGAACCCATTTAAGGATTACATCATCACTCCTTTTGTGATTGCAACGGGACGATAAAGATATCGTGATTTCGATCCCCCCTCTTCCCTATCCCTACCTCAAAATTCCCGTCGGTGTCCGTCGAGAACAAACCTTCAATCGGAGAGTCAAAACATGTGTTTTTCCGTGTCCGGCATATCATAGCCCGATCCGGCAACCGATCGTGCCCGTAATTAGCGCTATTTGATTCCTTTTTTTTACGTCGGAGAAATGGAGGAAAAGTGGGAATTATGACCGCTTTTTTGCGAATTATGCCCGGAATCCGGGGCCGGATGATGCCTCAGGGACTCGCTCCGGATTGTGCCACCGTCGGAGAGTGCCGGCCGGAAAAGTACTGCTGTCTCCCAGGCTTTTTACAGCTCCCCGCACAGGTTGTCAGACACTTACCTGACCTATACCCAAAATCCTCGTCGGTGTCCGTAGGTGGAAAACCCGGATCCGGGGGACAAAATAGGGGATTTTCCACAATCCTGTAGTCCTATATGCCCGGCAGGGTGATCGCTGATTGAAACAGGTTTAAACAGGCCGGTTTTAAACCGCGCAAACATCCTTTCAGGGCAAAAGGAGCGATAATTGCAATAATCCGGGAAACTGCGGCTAAAAACCCCCGAAACAGGCCGGTCAGATTTTGATCCGGATCTGGTGTTTTTGGCAATCCGGGCCCGTAACGGGGTTCGATTTCCATAGACCTCGTTGAGGAGATCTCAAACTGTGGTATCAGGACCAAATAGAGAACTCCATCCCAGTCGCCATCCACCGCAACCAGCTCATCACAGTTGATGCCCGCCTTCGCGCTGTTGTATCGTTCAAATCAACATGACGCTGAATAATCGGAGCGAGGAAATCCACGTTCAAAGAAGACAAATCCCGGTTTTTACTCTCAAACAGCCGGATAATCTCGTTAAAGGAGGGTCTCTTCAGCATCTGCTTCAGCAGTAAGAGATTCCGTCGGGCCCGGTTTTCCGACTTTGCGATGAACTCCCCTTCACGCGTCAGTTCAAATTCCGTTGAATGGGGAATGCGTTCGAGAAGACCGAGATAATACCCGGCATTCGCGTAATAATCTCCCTGGCGCTCATCAAAATCAAAAAAATCCGCAATAGCCGGCTTATTCATAAGATCTGCAGAATGGAAGTTGGTGACGATATCAATTACCTTGTCGAGATCGTTCGCCTGCGGGTAAGGAACATCTGGCTCCGGCTCAATCTGAGATTCTGCCAGAAGTTGTTTCAGGTTTACCGGCTGCTTTGCAGGTTCGTTCACTGTGAAACACTTACTCTTGACACAGCGCAGTTCCCCGTATTCCTCACCGAATGCGAACTGCAAAATATAGAAAAGCCCGTTCGTGTAGACAAAAAATAATGGAATGATCTCTTTTGTGGATTTACATGACCAGTCTTTGAATGGATAGTACAGCTGGCGGATATTGAAATCCTCGACACGACCGAGTTTGGCTTCGAAGATGTAGATCTTTTCCGGGCTCTCGAATCCTGCATCGACTTCTATCTGTACGCCATCGACCTCGGCCGTATGATGGTTGCCGGGAATTGCCACATGAAATTTTTCGGATCGCTGTCTTCCGCGAATGGTCAGGTTGAGTTCTTTCTCGTTGGTGAATGTCTTGAGTAAGGATACAAGGTTCGCAAAATCGATCGCCTGCGATTCCGAAGAGAGATTTCTCACATCAAGACTCTGGTATTCCCGATAATCTTTGGCCGGTTGGTATTCCTCCGTAGGAACTTCAGCAAGGATTTTTTCAAGGGAATAATACGTTTTAACAGACTCATCCCGGAAAATGATATATTTTCCATTCTCTACGGGAAGGATTGACAATTTGTTCTGTTTGAAAATATCGGGACGGGAATTTTTTGTATCCTGTTTGGCAAGGAGGCGGGGTTCACGCTTGTCACTTGCCGCTTTGATATCATCCGCACTGACATAGACAAAGCCTTGACGCTCAATTTCCGGAAGCAGAGGGAGACGTTCGAAGATTTTTCCCCAGGCTTCGTCATTTTGCGTCATAAAAGAACACTCTCATGTCTTCTTTCCACGATAATTTGTAACAATCAATTCGTTAATATTCCCGCGCCTCGCACCGTTGCAGTTGATGATGCGCCTTGCGGGAACGCGTTCAATCCGGTAATCCGAATAGAGATCATCAAAGAATGAGTCATCGGGATTTTCGTTCTTCGGATCAGAGTTGCTGAGCATGATCTTTGCCCCTTTCGCATCGAGTTCTTTGAAAAACTTTACAAGGCGTACCTGATCTTTGTCGTAAAATCCATCCTTTGAATAGGAAGTGAATGAGGAAGTCGGGTTAAGTGGACGGTAGGGTGGATCAAAATAAACGAATGTATGATCATCCACAAATTTCCGGCATTTGGTGAAATCACCCAGAATGATCTGTGTGGTTTTCAGTAAAGTCGCGACATCTTTCAGATTATCTTCGTTCAAAATTTCCGGATTTTTGTATCTCCCGAATGGAACGTTGAACTCCCCTTTCCGGTTGACACGGAACAGGCCGTTGTAACAGGTGCGATTGAGGAAAATGATTTGGGCGGCCCGTTCAATCCATTCACCTTGATATTTCTGAAAGTTTATTTCCGGCTTGTTACGGTTGAATGAGTCCCGCACTTCGTAAAAGAATGCTTCCCGCTTTTTATCATTTTTTGATAAATAATCAGATTCGAGAGTTCCCAGTTCATTGATCAGTCTTTTTGCGGACTTTTTGATTACACGATATGATAGGATAAGTTCCTCATTGGCATCGCAGATGTAACAGTGATCAAATGAAAATCTCTGGTTAAGATAAAAAAATACGGCTCCCCCGCCAACGAACGGCTCGATATATGTTGTGATGTTCCCTTTCTTCATTTCCGAAGGGAGACGCCGGGAAAACTCCCGGAGTAATTGTGTTTTGCCCCCTGCCCATTTCAGGAATGGCCGCGCATCAGGAACGAGTTTCTTCTGTTTAGTCATAGGTGAGTAAACATAAATTTTTCTGATTCATTTCTTTACAATGTTATTTTACTACCATTATAGGTATTGAATTTAAACCGGACAGAGTGAAAATGAATTAATTTTAAGGAAACTACATCAGTTCAGGTTTTTCGTTTGAAAAAGAATGTGTCGATTCCTCTGAATACGTGAAAAAAATGTTCCTGCCGTGCATAAAATCTTCCCCATCAGTATTTTTTAAAATATAGCCTGATTTAAAAAAAAGTTGATGATTATCTGGATTTTCTACGATATTCTCTTTTACTTATGCGACGATATGCTTCCATAAGAAGGAGTATGGCAGACAACAGGGTACAGGAAATGATGCAGCTGATGGCTTCGAAGATCCGGGCGATCTCAAAGACAATATCCGATGAAAATGTGGAGCAATTCCTTGCTGAACTGCTCCATGCACAACGGATCTATGTGATGGGGGCGGGAAGGTCCGGGCTTGTGGCAAAGGCGTTTGCCATGCGTCTCATGCACCTTGGCCTGCAGGCGTTTGTTGTCGGGGAGACGATCACACCGGCACTCAGCAAGGGCGATGTGATCGTCGTATTCTCCGGTTCCGGCAAAACACAGACGATCGCAGACATTGCCGAAACAGCCAAATCGATCGGGGCGCACATCTGCCTTATCACGTCAAATGCAAATTCGCGCATAGGAAAAATTTCCGATTGCATTGTGATCATCGAACATCACCGCGATGAAGTGGAGGATGATACAGCTGAATTCGAGGTCCGGCAGATGCTGGGGGAGCACAAGTCTTTTGCTCCTCTCGGGACGCTCTTTGAAACAGCATCCATTGTATTTGCCGATGCGGTCATCTCGCGGCTCATGGAGATCACCAAGACCGATGAGAACGCCCTGAAGAACCGGCATACGAACATTGAATGATTTTGGAGGAAACGATATGCAGGAACGGTTTGCAGAACGTGTCAGGGGAATTGAAATTTCCGGTATCCGCCGGATCTTTGAAGCGGCTGGTCCGGACTCAATCAACCTCGGGCTCGGCCAGCCGGATTTTGACACGCCGCAGCACATCAGGGACGCAGCGATCAGAGCAATACAGGAGGGAAAGACCGGTTATACGACAAACAACGGTATCCCGGAGCTCCGTGCCGCGATCTGTGAGAAATTTAAAAAAGAGAACGAGCTTTCCTACAAGCCCGACCAGCTGATTGTTACCGCAGGTGCAAGCGAAGCGCTGCATATTGTGATGCAGGCACTCGTGGGACAAGGCGATCGTGTCCTCTGTGCAGATCCCGGTTTTGTCTCATATGCTGCGCTCGCCACAATAGCCGGAGGACGTCCTGTCAGCGTCCCCCTTGACAATAAGCTGCATGTCGATATCGAAGCGGCAAAAAACCTGATGGATGGTGCCCGGGTGTTTGTCCTCAATTCCCCGGGAAATCCGACCGGGGCAGTTGAGAGTAAGGAGTCGATTAAGGCACTTGTCGAGTATGCCAACGATCGCGGGGTAACCGTAGTCTCCGATGAAGTGTACGAGCATTTTATTTACGGGAAAAAACATTGGAGTGCAGCCCGGTTCGGTGAGGATGTGATTACGGTCAATGCGACAAGCAAGACATACGCGATGACCGGCTGGCGTCTGGGCTATCTTGCTGCTCCGGTGGAAGTGGTGGAACAGTGCTTAAAAGTCCACCAGTACTGCCAGGCATGCGCCACATCCATCTCCCAGTATGCCGCGGTTGCTGCATACACGGGTGACCAGAACCTCGTGGGTGTGATGCGCGACGAGTACCGGGCGCGCCGTGATCTTATCTGCACGTCACTTCATGGGATGGGTTTTGACTTCCCGGAACCTGAGGGTGCGTTCTACACGTTTGTCCCGATGAAACCGGCGCTCGTACAAAAGATCATCGGGCGCGGCGTCATAATCGTTCCCGGTGCAGCATTTGGAATGAACGCTCCTGAATACGCACGCCTGAGCTATGCGGCGTCACGGGAAAACCTGATCCGTGCCCTTGATAGGATACAACAGGCAATGGGTGAATGATATGACCACGGAATTATTAAAAAAACTCTCCAATGCCCATGGGGTTTCCGGCAGTGAGGGAAGCGTTATTTCTGTTATAAAAAAGGAACTCAAAGGGCACGTTGACGAGATGACTCAGGACTCGATGGGGAATCTCATCGCAGTAAAAAAAGGAAACAAATTCAAAGTGATGATCGCAGCCCACATGGACGAGATTGGGTTGATGGTCAAATTTGTCGATGAAAAAGGGTTTATCCGGTTCGTTGCGCTGGGTGGATGGTATGCCCCGACTCTCTACAACCAGCGCGTGGTCCTCCACGGTTCAAAAGGGAAGTGTTATGGTGTGATTGGAGGGAAACCCCCCCACATGATGGATGAGGACGAGCGCAAGAAAGGGGTGAAACTTGATGAGATGTTCATCGACGTGGGTGCCTGCAACCGCGAGGAAGTGGAACAGCTCGGCATCGAAGTAGGTACCCCGGTGACTATCGACCGTGAGTTTGCAAAACTCGCCAATGACCGGGTGACCGGCAAGGCATTTGACAACCGTGCGGGTGTTGCCCTGCTGATCAGGACCCTGCAACAGGTTGATTCGCCCTTCACCATTTTCGGCGTATTTACCGTACAGGAGGAAGTCGGCCTGAAAGGTGCGCGGACGAGCGCGTATGCTCTTGACCCGGACTGTGCGATTGCGACTGATGTGACAATTCCTGGTGACCATATTGGAATTGATTTGAAAGATGCACCGGTTGAGATGGGTAAAGGCCCGGTAATTACGATTGTCGATTCCAGCGGGCGCGGGCTCATCGCACACCATGGTGTGGTAAAATGGTTAAAAGATGTTGCCGCCCGGCACTCAATCCCGGTCCAGATGGAAGTAGGGAGTGGCGGAACGACCGATGCAACCGCTATCCACCTTACCAAAGGAGGTATCCCGAGCACCACCCTCAGCATACCCTCGCGTTATATCCATTCTCCGGTCGAGGTGCTTGACACAAAGGATATCGATGCCGGGGTAGAGCTTCTGGTGCAGGCGCTTAAAGAAAAGCCAGACCTCTCATGAATTTTTTAAGATTTTTAAAAATATTTTACGCCCCGGCCGGGACTTGAACCCGGGTCAAAAGATCCGCAATCTTCTAGGATGTCCACTACCCCACCGGGACACGAGACTGAAACTTATGGCTCCCTGCCTGACCTGATTAATTTCCTGCAGGACGATTCCGCTGTATCGACAGGGCTCGTCACCTGCACGCCCCTATAGGAAAGGAGGTGCATAAATTCCATAATAACACTGTGTCGATGGGTAAAGAACATATCGTTCAATATCCTTAAGGCGACCCCATGATTTCTGACGTTATGTGGCCAGGTATGAGACGTATAGGGTCAGATAATAATCATGGAGAGGGGTATAACACCCAAAGAAAACTTCGATGTGAATAATGGTAATGAAAAGGACATGGAAAAAATTTCATACCAGACATATTAATTCAACATATTTTTTAAAAAAAGAGATGGATGTTGCTTTACTTCTTCTTCTTTGCTGCCTTCTTTGCGGCTGGTTTCTTTACGGCCTTCTTTGCCGCTGGTTTCTTTGCTGCTGCCATTCCTAGTCCACCTCCTGCCACATTTCGTTATTTAACTCATTAATTTAATTATTTAAAATATTTGTGGTAATTTTAAGGTATGAATGCAATTCCGGTTCGTTTTACGATACTATTTTTGAGCATGCCTAAAAAAAATCTGACAAAGGAAATATCTTCCCAACAGGATAAACAATTTAAATTGTATTCACCAACGGAAGAATATATGAAAAAACCTTTTATTTTCGGGGTTATTGGAGGAATTCTCGGGTTGGTTGCCGCGTTTTTTATCATTATCACATCACCATCCAATGAGTATACATTAGCGGGAGTCCAGGCTGCACTTTTTTCGAGCATGGGGTTGATGGGTGCTGCAATAACGTCGGGTGAACCAAAGTTCGCCGGCTGGATGCTGGTATCGTCTGCTGTCTGGATTCTCATCACCGCCCCTCTCGCGGGAACATTTACCATCATGTATCTCTATGCACCAGCGATCATCTGTCTGGGCGCCGCAGGTGCAATGGCTCTTTTTGAACAGGAACCAGACAATCAAACCCTGTAACCCACATTTCTAAAAAAATAATTCTCAAATCATTCATTGCTGCAACTCATGGATTTGATAAGAAATCACGGTTTATAGGGGTTATGCACATGTAGTTTTTATTGAATCAGTGCGTATGAATAGTGCAATGCGCCCGTCTTATCTTGGCAGGATCCTGCTTCGCTGGTGCGATCACTGCCATGTTCCTGTTCTTGCAGAACGGTGTTATTGTGGAAGTGCGACACGCGATGTGCCGGTCACACCGCCGGGTGACGCGCGTCCGGCGTTTGAAGCGGATATCGATCTCATCAATTCCATTTACTCTGATCATTTTGGGGCTCCTCTTGTTCCTTTCGGCCATATTGCTCTGCTGAATAAAGTACCGGACAAGGACCGGATGGAGGAAGTCATTATCGGGGGTGGGATTGCCGGGGCGATCCGGTATGTCCCCCGGGAATACCGATGGGAACCGATTCCGCGACCTGAGGCAGGTCTTCTTCTTTTCCCAAAAAAACGTTTTGTGGTAGTAGATGACGGCGCGGTCGCGCCTATCCGTGACACCGGGGCAAGCGTCCTTGCTCCAGGACTGGTCTTTATTGATGATACGGTAAAATGTGGCGATGAAGTACTTATCATGGATAAGAAAGGAGCCTGCATAGGAGCAGGAAGAGCACGGGTCGATGCGGCACCGGCACGTACGATGAGATATGGCGTCATCATCAAGACCCGAAAAAATATCCCTTCAATTATCGTTACAGGCTCTGCAACCTGGGATGATGCTGTCAGGGCAAACACACGCGTGATCGAACGGGCCGAATCTGCTGCTGTGGGATTTGTACAGGAGATCACGAGAAGCATCGGACTGCAAAGAAATGTATCATATTCCGGCGGCAAGGACAGCCTCGCCACGCTCCTTGTCGTTACAAAAGCACTCGGTAAGACCCCGCTCCTTTTTGCAGACACTGGATTTGAGTTTCCGGAAACTTATGAGAACATCAATGCAGTTTCGCAGTACTACGGGGTTAATGTAGTGAGGACAAATGGGCAGACCAGATTCAAGGAGCTATTCGACAAACATGGTCCTCCTGCGGTAAATGCCCGGTGGTGTTGTAAAGCCTGTAAACTGGACCCCGTCCAGCACCTGATCAGTGAACAGTGGGGTGAGTGCCTCTCGTTTATTGGACAGCGCAAGTATGAGTCAATGCGCCGCGCCCAGAGTAAACGTGTCTGGAAAAATCCCAGTGTGCCGGCACAGACCTGTGCTGCTCCGATTCACAACTGGACTGCACTTCATGTGTGGTTGTATCTCATGCGCGAACATGCACCCCACAATGTTTTGTATGAACGCCGGCTGGACAGGATCGGTTGTTTCATGTGCCCGTCAAGCGATATGGCATTGATCCGGATGATCGAATCGGAATATCCTGCTTTGTGGAATGGCTGGCGGGATCGTCTGTGCGAGTGGCAGCAGACTCATCGGCTCCCGAAGAATTGGGTTAGTGACGGGGGCTGGAGACTAAAAGGAGAGGACTTTGGACTTGAAGAAGATAGTGATTGTTGATTACGGGCTGGGCAACCTTCGCAGTGTCATACGGGGTCTGGAGAAAGCAGGTGCAACTGCGGTCATCACATCAGATCCTTTTGAGATCGCGAGTGCTGAGGCAATCGTGCTGCCAGGTGTAGGAGCGTTCCATGAAGGAATGGACCAGTTGGGAGCGCTCCAGAAAACCGTTCTAGATGCGGTCAGGGACATCCCCCTTCTTGGGATCTGTCTGGGTATGCAGATGCTCATGGATGAAAGCGAGGAACATGGGGCGCACCGGGGACTGGGGTTAATCCCCGGGTATGTAAAAAAATTTCCCTCGGTTCCAGGAATGAAAGTGCCCCATATGGGTTGGAACTCCATCTGCATCGAGAAACCGGATAATCCGCTTTTTGAGGGGTTTGCCACAGAAGAATATGTTTATTTCGTTCATTCATACTATGCTGACACCACTCCTGAATTTACTCTCGCATCTACCAGTTATATCCGCCCGTTTGCATCGTCAATCTGCAACCACAATGCCTATGGGGTCCAGTTCCATCCCGAAAAAAGTGGTGAAGTGGGGTTGAGAATGCTTAAAAATTTTATTAATCTGGTGTAACTTCTATTTTTTAAAAAAATATGAAATTGTCTGCATCACCCATTTTGAGAACCTTTTAATTCCTACGATTCGATGATAAAGGCATGAAGAAGCTCGCGGTCGTTTTCATCCTGGTTTGTCTGCTGATCATCGGAACTGCATCCGCATACGGATTATATATCAATTGTTCTGATAAGATCCAGGTAGGACAACCCTTAAAAGTCTCTATTGACAGCGACTTTCCGGCAGGGACAAGTTTCGACCTCGTCTTATATGAGTCACGGTACACTGCTACCGAGATTAAACGGGAAACCGTGACTATCCAGGAGGATAAACAGACGCAGTACAAATTATTTGACACGACCGGGTTGCGTGGGGGGGATTACAAAGTCGAGATCCAGTTCCATGGTGCCGATGAACCGCGCCTGCGTTCAGACTCCATGACTGTCAAACTCGTAAAACTGGCCGACCGTTCCGGTGAGATTACCATAACTTCACCGGTCACCCAGAATGTCGATGAAGCCTTGCGCATCGAGGGTTCCATCCGCAAGGCCGGAAACAATGGTGTAGAGATTGAAGTCCGGGGTCCTTATGGACCAATCTTCGGCCCCCAGTGGATCGAAACGAGAAATGACCTGAGATCCGGTGACGGCCAGTTCATCAAAACAATCCCTGCAGGGACGCGCGGGGATTATATTGTCAATTTTCTGGATGTAAACGGGTTCATAGGGACTGTCACCTTCCACGTCACCAGCACTTCCCCCCCAACAGGAGCGGCAACCGTAAGTACTTCACCAACCACAAAAGTGACGACGCGGCCTCCTGTTACAACGATTGTCACCCCTACACCTACACCCACACAATCTCCGCTCTCACCTATGCCAGGTCTGATCGCTCTGGTTCTGGTAAGCGGGATCGCGATCACGTATCAAAGGAATAAAAACAGGTAAAATCCAAAAATTTTATTTAATATCTTTTTTTCCACATATACATTTCATAGCAGAGAAGGACAATGATGATCAAAGTCCCCCCCAGAAAGAATGCAACCGTTGCATCAAGTCCAAAAGGCTGGGTGGCTGCAACCATATCGGAAGCTCCCTTTGCATACGCAACCCCGACAGCCTGCGAAGGGGCACCGGGTGCAGCATTCAGTCCTTCCGAAAACCTTTCCGTAGTGCCGATACCGGATTGAATGATGGTAACCACAAGCGATCCGAATGCCACAATCGCAAAAAGGGAGGTATATTTCAGGAGGAGTGACCGGACATTTGTCTGCCTCGGTGCGACAATGAGGAGCTGGTTAGTGAGCGTGTAGACTTTCACCTCACGACCTTTCACACTGTATTTTATTGCGGCGACGGAAATAAGTCCTGCATCAAGGAGATTCTCAATATGATATTTTGCCGTATTCATCGGAATAGAGAGGTGTTCGGAGATCTCGGTAGAGGTCTTTTGTCCATCACCGATAAACCTCAGGATATCCCCGGCAGTCCTGCTTGCCATCGCTTTTGCGATTTTGGTTGCCTGCTCCGCGCCCGGTTCCAGAACAACAACCTGATCAGCCATGGAGTGCTGCAATGATACGCTCACGCCCGACCTTCAATGCAAGGTCGAGCTGTGCGATATTTGGTCCGCCACCCTGCGCAACCGATGGTTTTCCCCCGCCTTTTCCACCAAGGAGTTCGCATACCTGCCCGATGATTTCACCTGCGTTTACGCGGTTATCACCTGAAGCGAGCACAACACGTGCGGTCTCACCGCTTCCGGCAAGCAGGGCAACCCCTCCCTTTGCCGAAACGGTACCGGCGATTGTAGCAAGTTCACGTGCCGGGAGATCCAGTCGTTTGACCACAACCGGGATCCCACCGATCGTTTCGGTGACCATGTCCTCTATTTCGAGCTCGACAAGTTTCTGGCTCAACCGCTCGATCTCTTTTTTCTGGTCTTTCCATTCATTAAAGAACCGGGTGACTGTCGCTGGAAGATTCTCCTGCTGAACAGAGAGAATATCGGATGAGGAACTGATGATCTGTTCAAGGTTCTGCATATAATAGAGTGCAGCAATTCCTGCGGCAAACTCGATTCGCTCAATGCCGTCCTGTATATGTTCTACGCGAATGATCTTGATAAGACCGACTTCCCCGGTGTTCCGGCAGTGCGTACCGGCGCATGCTTCGATATCTCCCGCGACCTTGACCACCCGGATCTCCCTGCCGGGTGGCACACCTCCCTGGTACAGGATAAAGCCATATTTCTGTTCGGCCCGGGTCCGGTCTTCTATGGTGATCTCGACCGGCTGGCTGGTCATGATCATCCGGTTGGCAGCGATCTCTATGCGCCTGAGTTCATCCGGGGTGATGTGCTTGAAGTGCCGGATATCGATCCGGGAACTCTCGTGACCCTTTTGTGCCCCGGCCTGGTGGATATGTGCGCCAAGGACTTCCTTTGCCGCGTGAAGAAGGATGTGTGTAGCGGTATGGTGACGCATCAGCGACCAGCGCCGCTCCTCGTCCACCAGGCCTTTGACCCTTTCGCCGCGTTTTAAAATTCCGCCACTGATGTGGTGCATTACAACCTCGCCGATCTTGATGACCTCATCGACACGAACCATGCTCTCTGCAGACACCAGTGTTCCGGTGTCCGAGGGTTGGCCGCCACCCTCAGGGTAAAAGAGCGTCTGGTCCATCACTGCGTACCCATCAAAAAAGTCAAGAACTATACCTTCGAATTCAATTTCCGTTGGTTGTTCGTAATAGAGTTTTTTGGTGGCAGGTAATCCCTGTACCCGTTCTGTATACTTGGCCGATGTGTCTTCTGTGACTTCTGGTAAGGATTCCGAATGCATATCGGCTATTTGGGAATAGAAGTTGTCAGGCAGGTCGATAACTGCCCCTTCTTTTGTTGCGATATCCCGGATCATCTCCGGGGGAATGCCATGGGAATCATAGAGGGTGATGATCTCACTTGTCGGGACTCTCTGGCTCTTTGCCTTGTATGACTTTGCAATCTTCTGGACGATCCGTGTCCCGCGTTCGAGAGTCAGCCCGTATTTTTCCACCTCGCGGTCGACGATCTCCCGGACAACGCCCGTATCCTGTTCAAAGGATTTGACACCAACAATGTGCATCTGTTGTTCGATCAGGTCAGGTAGCGGGTCCTTGATCCTGAGTTCGTTCATCATCCGCAGGGTCCTCCGTATGACAAGCCGCGCGAGATATCCCTCCCTCACATTGGACGGGACAATACAGTCACCGAGCATGTAAGCAAGGCAGCGTGTGTGGTCAACAATTGCATATATCTTTTCGATCGGTGTTATCATCCGGTCAAGTTTGTCGAGCGGTACGTCAATCTGTGCGGCTACCTTCTTTCTGAGAGAATACAGGTTGGAACCGGAAATATCCATCAGTCCGGCAAACTTTGCATTAAGGGCAAGGATCTTCGTGAAATCCTTGTTATCGAGAAGGTGGGAGAGCCCTGCCGAACTCATGACCCGACTGACCATTTCCGGAAACACTGCATCGTAGATTGTCGGCGACCCTTTTGATGCCCAGACAAACCGTTCAAGACCATATCCCGTATCGACGACCCGTGTTTTCATCGGATAATAGGTCTGGCCGTTCAGGTCGATTCCCGGTTGACCGGTTTTCTGTTTCCCAAGGCTCATGAAGACCAGCGTGGCAACTTCAAGGCCGCCGATGAGCACTTCGAGACTCGGGCCTGCATTGCCTCCACCAATCCACGGGTGCTCCTTGTACGTCACGCGGTTCAGGTCAGCCCCGATAGATTCGAGGAACTGGTCACAGAGTTCCACGGTCCGGTCCTTCCAGTAAATCTCCTCGCTTTGAGAATTGAAGGCATGGTGCGCCATCATCTCGAACATCGTGAGGTGCCGTCCGGATCTGCCGACCGAATCAAGGTCATTTAACCGGATACAGGGTTGGGAGATCGTAAGTGGATTCGCGGGAGGCGGGACAATTCCGGCAGTGACGAACGGCTGAAAATCTGCAATAGATGCGATGGTGAGGTAAATATCATCGCGCCACCGTGCAGCAACCGGGTATCGTGCAAGACGGGTGTGCCCGTTTTTTTCAAAAAATGAAAGGTACGCTTCCCGCATACCATCAAGCGTATTACAGGTAAAGACAGGGTTGCCGATAAAATTATATGGCTCGCAGGGTGCATCCCCGCAGATTTCACGACCAGGATCCCTCGTCCAGAACGCGGAACCGCAACTCTTACAGACCTTCCGGGTCAACCCATGTGTTTTAAAATAATCGAGTTGGTATTCTTCTTCAAGCATGAAAAACCACGTGTTGTATCAATAATTCAATTCAGAGAGTAATTATTGTATCTTTTTCCTTTGATTCCCCAAGGGTGCATGCAAAAAGCCAATGATACACAGTAGAGCAATTTGTTCACCTTTCCCTTCTCCACTTATCCTGATACCAGAGGTCGACTGGTTTAAATAATCCTGTTGCACGTGCGAGCCTGACCGCAAGCAGGTGCCAGCACCCTCTTCCCCGGTACAGAAAGTCCCCGCAGGTGCAGAATTCTTCATCGATGATATACTCAGAGGTCGCTCCCTGTACCACAAAAAAATCAAGATATTTTTTCACGCGCTCTTCATCAAGAGCCACAAGAGCTTTTATCCCGCGGGTACCGTAGGTGAACCCGATCTCCTCGCGGGTTGCAAGGTCGATCTCCTTTTTGCATGAGAGCCGGGTAAACAGGTCAGTCATGGGAGTTGTGTGATTATCGGCGGATCATCGATATATTCCCATCCCATCCGTGTGGAAAGTTCCCGCATTGCCGGGGCTTCAAGTGAGTAATGGATCGCTTCTATGCAGGGAATTGGTGCACCCCGTGCAACTGCATGCTTCATCTCTGCCGAGAGGAACGCATCAGCGCCCTGCTCCTGTGCCTCTTCGAGCAAAAGAGGATCAAACCCGCTCCCTGCAACCACGGCGAGCCTGTGCACGGTTTTGCCAATGTTACCCCAGACACGGACATTACCACCAATCCGGCGGGATATTTCTGCCGGTGCTGCACCGAAGGTGCCGATCTTTCCTGCTGACATCGGCACGATTTCGGTGAGCCCGAGCAGGCGACAGAGCGCATCATTGACCCCCCCGTCGGCACGATCAAAATTGGTGTGCATAACATAGAGATTCATGTCTGCTGCAAGGAGGGTACGCAGGATCCGTGCGGTGCGTCCGGTAACCTGTGTCACCGGTGTCCAGAGAGGCGTGTGGTGCACAACGAGCATATCGGCGGATGCAGCCACTGCCCTTTCCACCACAACAGGGGTTGCATCAAGGGCGCAACAGACACGGTTAATCCCGGCACCTCCCTCAATGATACGTCCTATCCTCCCCTGATCAAATTCTTCGGCAAGCATGGGTGGTGCCAGACGCTCCATCTCCTCAATAAACGCTCTGATATGCATAGAAATGTATGGGAGAACCGGATTTATGACTGTGACTGCCATAAATATTACTTCTGGTAATAAGAAATATTATAAATATACATAGAACGATATTTTGGGTATGCGCAAGTCAATCGAGCAGATCAACCAGCGGATCCGGGATGGAAATGTCCGTGTTGTAACGGCAGAAGAGATGCCGGATATTGTCGCGGAGCTTGGTGAGGAGGGGGCATTAAAGGAAGTTGATGTAGTAACTACCGGCACATTTGGCGCGATGTGTTCATCGGGGGCATTCCTCAACTTTGGTCACGCAGAACCACCGATCCGTATGGAGCGGGTCTGGCTCAACGACGTTGAAGCATACGGAGGGCTTGCGGCAGTCGATGCTTACATCGGTGCAACCCAGCAGTCAACCACCCGGGAAGACCAGTATGGGGGCGCCCATGTTATCGAGGATTTGGTCTCCGGAAAAGCGGTGGAATTACGGGCGATCTCCCACGGCACCGACTGTTACCCGCGGCGGACGATCACGACCGAACTCCTTCTTGAAAACCTGAACCAGGCAATCATGTGCAACCCGAGGAATGCGTACCAGCGGTACAATGCAGCGGTCAATACAACGGACCGGACCCTTCATACATACATGGGGACTCTGCTCCCCTCCTGTGGTAATATCTCGTATTCCGGTGCAGGCACGCTCAACCCGATCACAAACGACCCGAAACTTCGGTTCATCGGCAGCGGAGTACCCATCTTCCTGTGCGGGGCACCCGGCATGGTGATCGGTGAAGGTACCCAGCACTCTCCTGCAGGGGGATTCGGGACGCTGATGGTTACGGGGGATCTCAAGAAAATGTCGCAGGATTTCCTGCGGGCAGCGACCATGTCAGGCTACGGCGTCACGCTCTATGTAGGTCTGGGTGTGCCGATTCCGGTGATCGACAAGGAAGTGGTGCGCGCCACTGCAATCCGTGATGAAGACATCAGGGTTGACGTGATCGATTACAGTATCCCAAGCAGGAACCGCCCTGCCTTAAAAAGTGTGACCTACGCAGAATTGCGCAGCGGGACAGTAAACCTGAATGGAGAAGATGTAAGAACCTCATCCCTTTCCAGTTTCCGCAGGGCCCGGATGGTCGCAGAAACTCTCAAAGGTTGGCTGGAAAACGGAAAAATGGAACTCTGCATGCCTACCAGATCCATCGATCCCAAAAAACAAGCGCGTCCGATGCATGAAACGGTCAAAGGACCAAGAGTGCTCGATATCATGGACCGAAAAGTCGTGAGCATCGCTGAGGATGAAGAGATAAAAACCGCTGCACAAAAACTCCTCAAAGGCGAGACCAATCATCTCCCGGTGATTGATGCAAAGGGGAGGCTCGTGGGTATTGTCACGACATTTGACATTTCAAAAGCGGTAGCAAACCCGCAGAAAGCCAGCCTTGTCCGCGATATCATGAAAAAGAAGGTTGTCACAACAACGCCAGATGAGGCGGTCGACATCGCGGTGCGGAAACTGGAGCAGCATAATATCAGCGCCCTCCCGGTGGTTGACACGCAGGAACATGTGGTTGCGATGCTGACAGCCATGGATCTGGGTAAGCTATTCGGGGGGAGGTGGCTGAAATGAAGTTACTTGTGAACTTTTCGCGGGGAAAGGGAAGAAAACCGATCATCGCCCAAGTGGTACGCGATACCGGTGTCCTTATCAGCGTCGAGCGCGCGGTGATCGATTCATCCGAGGGAGAGGCGCTCATCGATGTTCCCGATGATGCCTGCCATCTGGTGCGCGACAGGATGGCAAGCCTTGGCGCAACGGTCAGGATCCTCGAACACGGTGTGGTGTTCAACGAGAGCGAGTGTGTGGACTGTGGCGCCTGCATCAGCATCTGCCCCCGTGAAGTTTTTTCATTTGATGAAGACTTCAGACTCCATCTTGTGGAGGAACGTTGCATCCTCTGTGGCAAGTGCCTGGATGCCTGCCCGCACCATGCTCTCACCCTGCCGGTATGATTCGCGAGCGGTTCTTCTTCCGGCAGACTATCGCAACAATTCTCGCCGATCATCCGGCCCATATTGCTGCGGCAAAAGAGGGTATCCTTGCAGCACGGCAGGTGCTGGAGCGCTACATCACCCGCGATCCGTTCTTTCAATCATCCCTTGAACCATACGAACCGGATTCTGATGATCTGGTGATTATCCGGATGGCGAAAGCTGGAAAGAAGGCGGATGTCGGACCCATGGCAGCGGTGGCAGGGGCAATTGCGTGGGCAGGTGTCGAAGCGATGGTTGCGCGCGGCGCTTCATTTGGCGTTATTGACAATGGCGGAGATATCGCGCTCGTATGCGACCGTCCTGTACGGGTTGGAGTGCATGCAGGTACAGCGCTGATCTCTGACCGGGTTGCATTTGTAGTCCCCCCACAAACCCGGATACTGGGGATCTGCACTTCGTCGGCAACAGTCGGGCCGTCGATCTCGTTTGGGGTTGCCGATGCGGTGACTGTCTTTGCTCACGATGTTGCGCTCGCGGATGCATGGGCAACATCCGTGTGCAACAAGATCAGGGATGAGGACACCTCAGTATTCTCTCAACTGGATCCTTCCGAAGTAGCAGGCGTGTTTGCAGTTCTCGGCCACCATACCAAACAATGGGGTGCGCTTCCACCACTTGTCAGTGCAACAGTTGATGAGCACCTGATCAGCTCAGGCGACCGTCTATAACATTGATTCAATGTAGGTGAGCGCGTCCCGGTAGGCATCGGTTCCCAGAAATGTGGCAAGCACTCTTTTTCCATCGCTGACTACCATCACGGGCTTGTGAGCAATAACTCCGAAAATGAGCTCCAGAAGCTCAATCTCATCGACGATAACACCCCCTTCAAGGGTTGATGCAGGCATTAAAATCAGTCGTTCCATCGGCATATCATCGGGTTTTTCACGGAAAAAATAATAGAATGCCTGGTAAGCGTTGAAAAGGTCGGACACAAGGAGTTCCTCGCGCACCTCCGGTACAAGTCCGTCGAGTTTTTCTGCAAGCAGCCCTGCATCCTCCCCGCATTCATCAAAGAGCCGGTCAGCAATTGCGACAAGCTCGTGATATGGCATGGTGCATGCAACCATGTGTATCATATTTCCTATGGATTCCCCTTTAATGAACCCGTTTTGATCATATTCCCCAAATATCCTGCAATAATAAACAATATGTGCACCAGCGGGGAATGATTACAGGTGAAAGACGAGCACATCGACTGGCTGATTTACCACCTCATCGAACCCACGGGTCCGGTGACATTAGACGATCTCGCCCATAAAAGCGGCCTGGATCTTGCTACGGTTACGATGTCAATTTTACGGCTTGAAAAAAATCTGCTTGTGGAACAATCTGAAGGCAGGGTACGAATGCTCTCCTTTGGCGAATCCTTGATACAGTGCCAGGTACGGTACGATCCTGACCTTCCCTATACAATCGAACACGGGGTCATCAGGGAAAAAAAGAGGTCTGATCCTTGACCCGTGCTGCAGTCCTGCGGATCGGTCACCGGCCTGATCGCGACCAGAGGGTGACCACCCATGTCGGGCTGACAGCGAGGGCACTGGGCGCTGAGGGGATGTACCTTGCCGCAGATGATAAGGGCGTGGTGCAGAGCATTGCTGATGTCGTGGACCGCTGGGGCGGCGCTTTCTATTGCCGGGACAACGTGAAATGGCATCGCTGCATCCTTGACTGGAAGAAGGACGGCGGTTCAGTTGTTCACCTTACGATGTACGGGTTGAACCTGCCAGACATAATCCACGAGATCCGCCGCAAAGAGAATGTCCTTGTTGTTGTCGGCGCTGAGAAAGTACCTGGTGAGATTTTCGGGCTTGCTGATTATAATGTCGCAGTCACGAGCCAGCCCCATTCAGAGATCGCAAGCCTCGCTGTCTTCCTCGATCACCTCTATTGTGGAAATGAACTCCAAAAAGAATTTCCTCATGCGAAGATCCGGATTATTCCTTCTTGTGCAGGGAAAAAGACGGAGTGAGCATGAAAGGGCGCGTGCTGGTTGCCGGGTTTGCCACCCGACACGTGGCGCAGTCAGCGTTCCGTGCCGGTTATACCGTATGTGCGGTGGATCACTTCTGCGATCAGGACCTGAACTGGTACACGCAGGATCGGAAAAAGTTTGATGAACTCGAAGAACTCCCCGCTGCAATAGAGGAGATGTCCAACCGGCACCAATTTGATATGCTTATTGTGACAAGTGGTGCAGAAGACCTGCCAACCAGGCTTTCTCTTTGCGGCACACCCCGTGAAAAGGTGGCGCGGTTCCTCGATAAACTCGATATGCAACACTTTTTTGAGGGACTGGGTGTGCCCGTCCCCGGTATTGCAAAGGATGGGGAGTTCCCAGCGATGATAAAACCCCGGCGCGGTGCGGGAGGGTGGCGCAATGCTATTCTCACCCGCACTGAAGAGCTTGTTGTCTGGCAGGAACTCTATCCTGATTTGCCATACCTGGTACAGGAAGTAGTGGAGGGAGTGCCATCGAGTGTATGCTGTGTGGCAGATGGTACTCATGCCCGTGCGATCACCACAAATGAGCAGATCCTGAGGGGCGATGGCCGGGCTCCTTTTGGCTTTTGTGGATCGATAACCCCCTTTGACAACCCGGAAAAATCCCGAATGATTGCCATTGCAGAGACTGTTGCTGCGGCAAGTGGCTGCACCGGTACAGTCGGTGTTGATTTTGTGTGCGGAACAGAACCCTGTGCGATTGAGATCAATCCCCGGTTTCAGGCGACCGTTGACACAGTTGAGATGGCATTGGGGTGTAATTTGTTTCAGATCCATGTGGATGCGTGTCACGGAGTAATGCCAGGGCCCCTTCCTGACCCGGCACGATTTGCCGCTCGAAGCATAGTATTTGCGGACAGGGATCTGACCCTGCGATCCGATCTTGTGCACCTCTCCCCCATTGTTGCAGACATCCCGTACCCGGATACGTTCTTTGAAGAGGACCAGGCAATTGTAAGCGTCTATGGGTGGGGAAAGACCAAATCCGCAGCTCTCCTACTGCTGGATAAGCATATTAAAACGGTTCAACAATATCTACGGTGATGGATGCCGCTGAAGATTTGCTGAAGGATCCGGCGATCCGTGCGTACCTGCACAGGTTGATCGGTGATGAAGGGCTCGACCTCCTGATAAGGTTCCCGGATGATGGGGTGCATAGCGATGAAGATCTCGCAGCAAAGACCGGAATCAACCTGAATACGGTACGGCACACCCTGTATACGCTCTACGAAAAGCGGCTTGCGGAATATCACCGGATAAAAAATAATGAAACCGGCTGGCTCACCTACCTCTGGCAGCTCAGGATCGACAAGATATACGATACCATAAGAGAAGACCTCCAACTCGTGCTTGATAAACTGGAGCACCGGGTGCAATTTGAAGAAGAGAACGATTTTTTTATCTGCAAGGAATGCGGTATCATTTATCCCTTCGCCCGCGCGTTGGATAACGAATTTAAATGCCCGGAATGCGGGAACCAGATTGGGCACTTTGACAACGAAGCGCTCACAATTGCCCTCAAACAACGTGTCAGAAACATTCAGGAATCACTCGGTCATGCCCAGTCCTCGTGAACAATACGAGGGACTGCTGCGGGATGCCGGTTGCAGCCATAAGGTGATCGCACACTGCTGTGCTGTCACGGGTTGCGCGCTTGAATTCGCGGGGAATAATCCCCTTATCGACCGGGATCTCCTTGAGGCTGGTGCTATGCTCCACGACATCGGGCGCGGGAGAACTCATTCCATTCATCATGCCCAAGCCGGTGCAGATGTGTGCCGCACCCTTTTGTTTTCAGAACCGGTAGCTCGCATTGTTGAGCGGCATACCGGTGCCGGACTCACTGCTGATGAATGCACGCTCCTTCACCTGCTCCCCCGTGACTGCATCCCGCACTCAATTGAAGAACGGATTGTTACCCACGCAGATAACCTGATTGATGGGACGCACAAAGGCAGGATTGAGGGAACACTTGGTTCTGCTATCCACCTCACAAGAAAGATCCGGCGACGGATTTACCACCTTGCACTTGATGTGGAGTGTTTGTGTAAAAGATAACCTTTTTTTATAGTTTTCAGATGATAACCTGCTTTACCTGTGGAAGGGCACGTATCTTCTCAACAACGCCGGAAGGCAACGGTTCTTCCACGATAATCACCAGTTTTGGTTCTTCGGAAAGGTGAGGATCGGTCACAAATATCTGCCGAATCGAGAGAAGATGTTCAGAGAGTACCCGCACCGTAGCTCCGACAATCCCGCGCTCGCTGGCATTTTTAGGAAGGACTGTAATGACCGAATACCCGAGTGCTTCTGCTACATGGCTCAAATCGGGTGTTGCCCGCATATTGATGAATATCTCCCGGAGCATGGGACGATCAAGGATGCGGTGCGCTGTCGAATCAACAACACGACGGTCCGATCCAATTGCCTTGGCGACTGCAGTTGCGGGAACCTCAATGCCATTGCAGCTGATCCTGCCATCTTCCGTGACACCGAATCCATTCTCCAGTAAAAACCTGACTACACGGCTCTGAGAGGGGGAATCCGCAAATTCATGGATGATGTCTGACCACATACAAAGCACTGGGCATGGCGCATATAAATATACATCTGTGTTGGATAACCAGCATTCTGGCACGGATTTTCTGATTTATTACCCAAGGGATGTACAGGGATTGTGTTCTGTTCAGAAAATATGAGATAACCGTCAATTGTATTTTTTATTAAAGAGCGGGCGTTACATAAATTTCTTTAACATAGACAACCTCTTTGTAATGGCACAAAGCGAGGGTTGCCAAGCCAGGTCAAAGGCGCAAGGTTGAGGGCCTTGTCACGCAGGTGTTCGAGGGTTCAAATCCCTTCCCTCGCATTGTTTCTTATTAAATTTTCTTTCTAATGTCCATTCATTACGTCGTTTTTTCCCAATTTCTGGATTTTCGGGTAATATTAAAAGAAGTTATTGGGAAAGTGCGGGAACGTTATACGATCCGATGCCGGCCTGCAGCTCGCCATTCACCATGACCCAACCATGATTCTCGCCAAGCATTGTTACTGAGATTGAGTTTGTATACCGGTTGTACGCGGGCTCGAAAATCTTCCACTCGTTCTTTCCAGCGATCGTGGAGCTGATCTCTACCTTCGTGTTGGGGGAGGACTCGTAATCCGCGTAGACCGCGCTTTGGTACCGGTAACAGGTTGCACCGGGCCCGGAGTTTTTGAATTCGGCGCAGCTAACCTCTTTTGTTTCCTGCACCGGCCGGAGCACGATATCACGATCCTGCGGGGATTTCGTGTCAATGACTTTGCCGGTCCACGCATCGGAAGAGGTCCGGACGCTGAATCCCGCCCCGTCGCTCCCCACAACGACCGGTGTCTGGATCTTTACCATGGTCGCCTTGTTGGATCCAAGAAGCGTGGTCTCCCATCCCACAGGGATCCCCGTGAAGTTCCCGATGCTGAACTGCTCGACAAACGGCGAATTGCCGTTCGGGTTTGCCGGCACCGGGATAAAGAACGTGACATTTCGCAACTCCCCGCTCGTTGAGATCATCAGCGTGTACGAATATGTGCTGACAAGCGTCCTCCGGTACTCCTTTTCCACGTAGGAACCATAGAGCCCGGTTCCGGCAAAAATGACAAAGATCAAGATGAAGATGCCGGAGGTGATCCTGATGACTTTATCCATACCTGTCTCCTCCTACCAGATTCGTTCTCCCGCTTCAGCGCTGTAAAACCCTGTGGAGCCGAATCATATATTCCTATTCTTTCCTCCCGTATGAAAAAACATCGCCCGCAATAACTTGACAATCGCCGCGGGATGTCCATGCACCATGCCTATATCCAAAGATTGTCAATACTGGTACGATGGAAAAGCGCACGGAACTCGTGCTGAAGAACGTCATCCTCCCGGACGGACGCGTTGCGGATATCACGATCCAGGACGGGCTGGTCCGGCATGTCGGTGCCGGGCTGGCATGCGATGAAGTGATCGATTGTGCAGGATACCTGGTACTCCCGGGAGCAGTCGATATGCATGTCCATATGCGAGGGGGCGTACAATCCGCAAAAGAGGACTGGCAGACCGGCAGCAGGAGTGCTCTTGCCGGAGGTGTGACAGTTGTGGTTGATCAGCCAAACACCATTCCTCCCATTACCTCACCAAGGGCACTTTTTCACCGGGTGGAGGATGCAAAGAAGCATTCTCTTTGCCATTTTGCAATCAACAGCGGGGTAGATGCCCAAACCTCTTTTGAACCGATGTGGCAGGCAGGGGCGCTCGCTTTTGGGGAGATCTTTTTTGCACCATCCAGTTATGGAGAAGCGATCAGCGAAGCAGTACTCAGGCAGGCATTTAAAAGGATCGCGGCACTCGGTGCAGTTGCAACCATCCATGCTGAAACGATCGTTCCTGTACCTGATCAGGACCTCATGTCGCATGATCAGGCACGCTCATGGGAAGGGGAAGCCGAAGCGGTCAGTACCGTGAATCGATGCAACAAATCCCGGTGCAGGGTGCATTTCTGCCATCTTTCCTCATCAGCATCGATTGCTGCGGCATCGGGTTCGGTTGAGGTGACACCCCACCACCTCTTTCTCTCGCAGGACTCATTTGATCCCTCAAGTGCCTTTGGCAAGGTAAACCCCCCCTTGCGTACCGAAAGCCAACGGAGAGAATTATGGAAAAAATGGAACCGCATCGATGTAATTGCATCGGATCACGCTCCTCATACCGTTGATGAAAAACGCACAGCTTTTATTGATGCACCTGCAGGGATGCCCGGCGTTGAAACCATGATGCCACTCCTTGCTGCAAAAGTATTAAAGAGAGAAATATCAGTCGCATCCCTGATCGAAAAAACCTCCTCCACTCCCGCAAATCTTCTAAGCATTCAAAAGGCAGGATTTGATGTTGGCAACCGCGCGGATTTTGCCCTGTATCCAAAAGTACAAACGCAAATTACCGGAGATAACCTCCACAGCAAATGCGGATGGACGCCCTATGAAGGTCACAGGGCAGTATTCCCAAGCAGGGTCATATTGGGGGGAGAACAGGTGTATTTCGAGGGAGAATTCACAAAAGGCTCACCAGAGTGGTTCCCGGGTGGCGGTTATCGTACAACCAGATAATGTATCGCCTCAGATAGCCTACCCTAAAACATAAATATCGGGGGCGCAGAGGTGAAATGGTGCCGATATAAGCGCTTCCATAGGTCCCCGGGTGATCGATTGGCGGATGCCTGGAAGTGATCCATGGGACAACCCGGTTGCGCGACAGGCACTGCCCGGCAGAGGGTTAATTCACCGGTGATGAACGGCAGCATGCCACAGGTGATCCACGTGTGTTAATGCCGGGCAACATATTCCTTCTTTTAAGGATGAGCGGCTATGCAGTCATGTGCTGATGCAGTTTTGGAGACCCAACACGGAAGTATCATCACTATCGAAGTAGCTGCCAGTAGCAAATGCAATGCTTTTCCGTCAGGGTTTAACGAATGGAGAAAGACCATCGGTTGCAGGGTGACCGCCCCTGCACGTGAGGGCAGGGCAAACCGGGCAGTTGTGGCCGTCATTGCCGCAACCCTGAACATTTCCGAGAGCGCAGTCTTAATTCAATCGGGGGTCTCTTCTCCCATCAAGCGGGTACTCGTTCGGGGGATGAGTAAATCAGATATTCTCTCAGTACTCCAACCCCTGCTTCAATCCTGAACCATCCTATCCAAAATGATAACCCGGTTGTCCATGGATACATTTTAAGTAATTTTACACAAAATATATTTTTTATACCTATGATCAGGCATTGCATTCATCGCATGATCCATGGGGGTGCGTTTACATGTATTCACCGGATACTACCAAGTACCTTATTCACATCAACCTCACGGCAGAGGGGGTGGTCGAGAAACCCGACGTAGTGGGCGCCATATTTGGCCAGACTGAAGGGTTACTCGGCGAAGACCTTGACCTGCGTGATCTCCAGCGGACCGGACGTGTCGGAAGGATTGACGTCCAGATAACGAGCAAGAAAGGCGAGACAAAAGGAGAGATCCTTATCTCCACATCCCTTGACCGGGCGGAGACTGCCATCCTTGCCGCATCAATTGAGACCATAGACCGGGTCGGACCCTGTGTTGCGCGTGTGACCGTTGGTTCAATAGAGGACATACGGGTCAGCAAGCGCAAAAAAATTGTCGACCGGGCAAAAGAGATCCTCATCGAACGGTTTGACGATGGAACCATCGACAGTAATGAACTGCTTGATGATGTACGGCAGAGCCTGCGTATTGAAAAGATCGGCTCAATTGGCGAAGAGAAGATGCCGGCGGGGCCAAACGTACTGGACTCTGATGCGATTATCGTTGTTGAAGGCAGGGCGGATGTTTTGAACCTGCTCCGGTTCGGGATCAAGAATGCTGTGGCAGTAGAAGGGACCAATATCCCAAAAACCATCGTTGATCTGTGCGAGAAGAAGACCGCTACTGCGTTTTTTGACGGGGACCGTGGCGGAGAACTTATCCTCCGCGAGTTGTTGCAGGTTGCAGATATTGATTTCGTCGCATTCTCTCCGCGCGCAAAGAGCGTGGAGGACATGACAAGGAAAGAGGTGATCAAAACCCTCCGTAACAAGGTGCCCGTCGAATATATCCGCGAACATTACTTCGAAGACAGTGCCGAACTTCCCCCGGATCTCAAACTGTCCCGTGGGGGAGAAGATGCAGGATCTCCTGAAAGGGGTACAAAAACCAATTTCCCAGGCAGGCGGACACGCGAGACCGCACACCGTATACCCCAGACCCTGCGGGATCATATGGATGACGTCAGGGGGCAACATCTGGCACGGTTCCTTTCACCCGATCTTGTCGTCATGCGGGAGATCAATTCTGATGAGATAGAAAAAGCAGTAGAGACTATTGATACCACGGTTAACGGCCTTGTCGTCGACCGTTCGGTCGACCAGAGACTCCTCGATCGCCTGGTGATGAAGGGTCTGGAGTATGTTGCTGCACGGGATTTCAAAGGAATCATAAAACGTCCGTTAAACATCAGACTCTTAAAAATTGGTACATAGTCCTACCCAGACAAATTATTTAACATCAGGTACACTACGTTAATCTCCGGATGTGGTATGGTGCACAAAGAAGAACTAATCCAGCTTCATCAGATGCTCTACGACGTCAAAACCTATCTTGAAACATTAAACCCGAACCTTAAATTCCCACAATACCAGACATTGAAGATCACGCCCTCCCAGCAGCACAAGAGCAAGATGGAGCATAAATATGCCATTTTTGTGCTCGGAACAGAAATTGCCAATGCCATGAAGGATGTGGATTATACTTCGTCAAGCCGCATCTCTGCACGAATGAAGGAGCTTGCCGATAAAGCATTAAAAGAGATGGAATACTCGTAATAATAATCTGCAAATTTTTCCCCATTCCCATGTTCTTGTATTTTTTCCATTGAATACTATGGCATATCTTCAAATTTGATGAAATTCGATAAACGGTTATGAAATATTTCACGGGCACCGAAAAAGGGCTCGATCTCAAAGAGGTCAATTCCGTTATTGAAAAAGCCTTTGCCGATCACGGGAACGGCCTCATCCAGATGCCCTCCAAGATGTATGTATCGCTCCCACAGGGGGATTTCCGGACGATGCCAGCATATCTTCCGTCTCTTGGTATTGCCGGTGTTAAGATCGTAAATGTCCATCCGGACAATCCGGCACGAGGATTACCCACCGTCATGGCACTCACCGTTCTCTTGGACATCCCCACAGGAAAACCCGAAGCGATTATCAACGCAACCCATCTCACCGGTATGAGAACCGGCGCAGCTGGTGCAATTGCATGCAAATATCTTTCTCCAAAAAAGGAAGTGGTTCTGGGGCTGATCGGGACGGGCAGGCAGGCACAGGCGCAGGTAGCTGCCATTGGACAGGAGATCGCCATCAGCGAGATACGGGTCTGGAGCAGGAATCCTTTGCATGCCGAGAGGTTCTCAACCAGCATCAAAGGGATTGAATGTCACAGTTCAACCATCGAACGGACATGCGATTGCGATGTTCTTGTAACGACGACCCCCTCAAAAGACCCCATCGTGATGAGTAGTATGGTTCACGAGGGGACCCATATCAATGCTATCGGTGCTGATGCGCCGGGAAAGGAGGAACTGGACCCGGTGCTCCTTTCCCGTGCTTCTGTCTTTGTTGATGATATGGCGCAGGCGATCCATTCAGGTGAGATCAATGTTCCCATTAGAAAAGGGCTGTTTTATAAGGAAAATATTGCCGGTACTCTTGGAGAAATTGTTATCGGGAAAAAAAAGCGGGAACACCCCGAAGAGATCACGATCTTTGATTCAACCGGTCTTGCAATACAGGACCTTGCGATTGCAAAGATCGCAATGCTGCACGGAACGGCCATCGTGCTGCCGTTTCCCTGAATTATAAAAAAGGAAAAACCCCTTATCAGGGTTTTTTTGCAAATTTTTTCCAGACCTGTTCACGGTATACCGGACCACTATTGTACGTGCAGAATGGGATAAGCCGCCCATCTGGAGTTGCATAGTGGATGCAGCACCTTTGCACACGCTCAAGATCGTAGTTGTACCGGTCCATGAAGTGCATGGTGCCAATAAAAAGCGCGTTCCAGTGAAATTCCCTCAGCGCATCAAAGTTTTGCCCGATGAGTGTCTTTCCGATCAACTTCCAGAATTCTGCAGTATTGCTATGATCACCTTTCTTGACAGAGTCATGCAGGTTTTTGACACCCTCGATTAATGCCTTGTATTTATTGATGGTACCGCCTTTTTTTAGGGTATCTGCCATTTTTTCAATTGATTCAAAAAGGCTGTCGACATCGACCATACGATTTACGGTAACCATCCCATCCTTGGTGACAAAGACATAAGTGGCCGCACCGCAATGCTGGTGAGTGGTGAACCTGACCTGAGGCTTCCCGGTATATGCCTCAGCAAGGTCGGAGAACGGGAGGACACAAGGGACCGGGTAAAAATCATCCTTCTTAATGATGCCCTGTGTCTGTGTCTCAATCCCGCCAAGCACCTCAGGAATGGTGATCCGTGATTTTTTAATATCGTCATCACTTGCAGCACCCGTGAATGCGACAGGCTGGAAATTAACTCCCCGCACAACAGAGATATGATCCGCAGCAAACCGGATTATTGCTCCAAGTTCCCCGTCATTTTTTCCCCGTATCACGGTGGGAACGAGGACGCATCCAAGCCCGACATTCTGAAGGTTCTCGATCGCTTTTTTGTGTATTTTTAAGAAAGGGTTTGTTTTTAGGGAGACTCCATCAAAGTGAAGGTAAACCGTGTTAAGCCCGGCATCCTTGAGTTTGCGGGCAAATTCAGGGTCTTGTGCTATCCTGACACCATTTGTGGCGATCTGCACCTGAGGAAATCCCATCTCCTTTGCCTTTTGGATGATCTCAACGACATCCTCACGCATTGTGGGCTCTCCACCGGAAAACTGGACTGCGGGGGCAGGCACCGGTTTTTCAGAGCGCAGGAGATCCATCATCCTGACAACATCATCAAAGGATGGTTCATATTCAAACCCGCATGCCTTGGCGTTGGCAAAGCAGAAATCGCAGTCGAGGTTGCATCGGTTTGTAAGGTCGATATTTGCAAGAAGGGTCTGGGAATGGTGGTGGTCGCACAACCCGCACGATGCCGGGCAACTGTCATCGGGAACAATATTCTGGGGATTCGATACACCGGTTCCCACCGCATCGTATCGTTCAAACCGGTGATACATAACAGGGTCGGTCCAGTAAATATTCCGGAACGCCCCGTGCTCCTTGCACGTACTCTTCAGCCAGATCTTCCCCTCCTCCTCCACAATATCGGCTGAAATCACGGAATTGCACGTTGGGCAGAGACTCTTTGTACGTTTGATGAACATCCATGTCCCCCGGGTATTTGTGTTTTGTCAGGAACACAAATGGAGTAACTTTAATGTTGGTATCTGCTGTTTATTACAGGTATTGGAGTGCTACATTATTAGTATTGAGTTCTTCATAATACCATTGCTCTCGGCATTCTGGATTATGCTGCCTGCGTATGTTCCAAACCCGGTCGCTGCTTTATGTGGGGGAGGGGCTCCTATCGATTTTGGAAAAACATCCTCGGACAACCGCCGTATCCTTGGCGATGGAAAAACATACCGTGGCTTATTTTTTGGAATTCTTGCTGGGATCGGGACTGGTCTTCTCCAGATCTGGCTCTCGAACACCTTCGGACTACCCGAACTCCCCCGGCACACGCTGCTCTCGATTACACTGCTTGCATCCGGTGCACTTATTGGAGATATGTGTAAGAGTTATTTCAAACGAAGGCTCGGAAAAGAGCGGGGCGAGAAATGGCCGGTTGCCGACCAGTATGATCTGGTTATTGGCGCTTTTATCCTGATGCTTTTACTTGATCCCTCGTGGCTCTTTGCATATATTACCATCCCTGTCTTCATCATTATCCTGATACTCACTCCAATCCTCCACCGGGCGGTCAATATAGTTGGTTATTTTCTTAGAGTAAAGGAGGTACCATGGTGAACAAGATCGCAAGAATGCTCATAAAATACAAGGCAATTGAATTTGGTGACTTCACGCTTACATCTGGTGCAAAGAGCCCGTATTATATCGATGTAAAATCTGCCGCAACGAACCCGGAATTTCTCGTTTCAATTGCATCGGAAATCGCAAAAACAGAAGATTTTGATATGGTAGCCGGTGTTGCAATTGGGGGTGTTCCCCTCGCTGTAGCAACAGGACTCGTCTGTAAAAAGCCCTATGCGATCATCCGTGCATCGGAAAAAGGTCATGGAAAAAATAATGTCGTAATCGGAGATGTGAGGGGGAGGGTAGTGCTCCTTGTTGAAGATGTTACAACATCAGGAGGTTCTGCGCTCTATGGGGTTGAGGCGTTGAGAGGCGCAGGAGCTCGGTGCGATCATGTTGTCACCGTGGTTGACCGTGAAGTGGGTGCAGAAAAGAATCTTTCCAAGCACGGGATCCATCTTCTTGCTCTGGTAAGGATCGGGGAACTGCTCAAAAACCATAAGAAATTTTTAGGGTGAGATCGCAGGTATGGATATGAAAATCCTTGTTGTGGGTGGAGGCGGACGTGAGCATGCGATTGCGTCATCACTCTCCCGTAACAAAGAGGTACAGCTGTTTTCGGTCATGGCTAAAAGGAACCCAGGTATTTTCCGGCTTGCGAAAAAGACTCTCCTCCACAAAGAGACCGATGTATCCGCTGTTATCCGGTTTGCAAGGGAAGTCAGTGCCGATTATGCATTCATCGGACCTGAAGCCCCGCTAGAGGCAGGACTGGTTGATGATCTTGAGCGTGCGGGCGTGGGGTGTGTCGGACCAAACCGGGCAGCCGCGAGGCTTGAGACGGATAAAGGATTTTGCCGGGAGATAATGGAGCGGCACAGGATTGCCGGCTGCCCAAAATACCGGACCTGTCACAGTGTAGATGAAGCAGTTACGTTTATTAAGGATTATGGAGGGGATCTCGCAATAAAACCGATCGGGCTCACGGGCGGGAAAGGAGTGCGGATCATGGGCGAACAGGTAGACAAAGGCGGCGCAATCGCCTATATCCAACACCTTCGCGGTAATGTGGTTCTCGAGGAGCGGTTGATCGGAGAGGAATTCACCCTGCAGGCATTTGTTGACGGTACGCACCTAATTCCTATGCCTCTTGTCCAGGATCACAAGCGCGCTTTTGAGGGCGATACCGGACCTAACACCGGGGGTATGGGGTCGTACTCAATGCCGGACCACATGCTGCCATTCGTGACAGCATCTGACTATACAACATCCCTTGGTATCATGAAATCTGTAGTTGCTGTAATGAAAAAGGCAGGACAGTCATACAAAGGTATACTCTACGGTCAGTTCATGAACACCGCCAAAGGCCCCAAAGTCATTGAATTCAATGTACGATTCGGAGATCCCGAAGCGATGAATGTGCTCTCTCTCCTGAATTCAGACCTTACGGAGATCGTCACCGGTATAATCGATGGAACACTCTCATCAGCGAAGGTGACGTTTGACCATGCTGCAACTGTCTGCAAGTATATTGTCCCACAAGGATATCCCGATGCCCCGGATGCAGGGGACAGACTTGCCCTCGGCACCACAGGACCAGCTCTGCTTTATTATGCCAATGTCGATGAAAAAGATGGCCAGTTATTCACCCAGACATCGAGGACCCTCGCTTTCGTTGGCATAGGTCAGACCCTTGAGGCAGCAGAGGAGAGCGCGGAGCGCGGAGCGTCATCCGTAACCGGGCGCATCCGTCACCGCAGGGATATTGGGACAACCGATCTTCTCAACAAGCGATGTAACCACATGAAGGAATTACGATGAAGAAGGATTTTATCTCGATTCTTGATATTACCAAGGATGAACTCCACCATATCCTTGCTGATGCGATTCAATTAAAAAAGCTCAGACAGGCAGGAATTTTCCCCGAGGTCCTGAAAGGAAAAAGCCTTGCCATGATCTTTGAAAAGTCCTCGACACGGACCCATATCTCTTTCGAAGTCGGGATGAATGAACTGGGAGGGCATGCCCTCTTTCTTTCCACCCGGGACCTGCAGATTGGGAGAGGGGAAGAGATCCGGGACACCGCACGGGTTGCATCCCGCTATGTATCAGCAGTGATGGTACGTGCGTATAAGCAAAGCACTATTGAAGAGTTCGCCCGGTACGCGACCATACCTGTTATCAATGGTCTTTCAGACCGGGAACACCCCTGCCAGCTCCTTGCAGATATCATGACCATCAACGAACACGTTAAGGATATGAAAGGATTACGGGTGGCGTGGGTCGGCGACGGGAACAATGTCTGCAATTCACTCATCCTGTCGTCTGCACTGACCGGTATGGATGTGTCAATCGCAAGTCCAAAAGGGTATGCCCCGAGAAGAGACGTCCTCGATCATGCCAGAGAGATTGGAGGTACGATCCACCTGTCCCGGTTACCTGAAGACGCCGTCAGGGATGCGGATATTATCGTAACCGATACCTGGGTGTCTATGGGTGATGAGGATAAACGAGAAGAACGTATCAGGGCTTTTTCTGGATATACTGTAGATGAACATCTGATAAGGCTCGCATCCCCTGATGCACGGGTGCTCCATTGCCTCCCCGCACATCGGGGCGAGGAGATCAGTGATGGGGTGATCGACGGGGGTCAAAGCCTCGTCTGGGACGAGGCTGAAAATCGCCTGCACGCACAAAAAGCCCTGCTATTATCGCTCCTGAAAAAAAGAGAGGGGATTTACCGGTGATCAGGCCGGTTTGATAAAATCATTCAGCCGCTGGAGCATATATTTTTCAACCTGCTCCGCAACCTCTCGTTTGCCGCGGAATGCAAGGAGATCCCGTTCATCCCCTTCCATATTTGCAAACCGCATCCGTGCCTTTCGTTCTACGATCTGGACATCAAATTTTTGTACAACTTCCACGATGATTGAACGCGGCACCCCGGGCGGGATGAGCACATCAAACAGGGGCTCTGTTTTTGGTTCGTCTGTCATGGTTATCACCAGTTTTATTTTCCTATTTTTACCCTTCGGCTCATGATGCAGGGACCTCCCCGCACTCCCCCAACGGGATTCCTGGGTTTGCCCAGCGAGTTCATACACCTGCCCATGAGGGCAGCTCCACGGGCAAGACCGTCATCGACAAATACCAGATGATCTATGGGGTCGTCAAAGAGGTTGCGTTCAATGATGCCTTCAAGAATATAATCCGGTTTTCTCCCGGATATCGCTGCCCTCCCGGTAAATCCTATAGAGGCATTACGGGGCACAAGATTCTGCGCGACAGACACGTCAATGAGGCGTAACGCCATCCGGGCACAGACACGATCCACCACCTCATTCAATGTTGCGAGGTTGTATTTCTTATAAATTTCCGAGCCGATCGTGATAAGTTCATCAAGGTCGCTGCTATTCACTCCACAATCGCACCCAATCATTGCAATACCGGACTCCTGCGCCAGCTTCGCATTCACCGGCACCCTCCCGAAACGGTTGCGTTCCGGGGGAACGATCCGGATATCGATATGCTGGTGGCTGCGTTCAACATAATCATCCACCACCTTCCTGTTGCCGCCTCTGAACAAACCCCCTGTCACACTGTGTTCCCCAAAGACATCAAGCGCGGTGCCCGTTCTCTGGTGGACAAGCCCGGTCCCCCGTACAATCGCATCGGGAATGGCGCCCGCGAGTCCGCAGAAATTACCAACGGTTTTGGCAAACGGGTTTCGTGCGTCAGGATCTACGTCGCTGGTAATTCTACCATCAAGCGTGGTGCCAAAATCTATTGAAACACAGGGGTTACGGAAATCCACGGCAGTCCATTTCGCACCTTCTTTGATCCCCGCCATCGCAAGTTCCCCTTCCATCTCATTTGCAACCATTTCGACACCCGTCGAGCCAACGGGGGGAATAACCCCGGCCACTGCACCGACAAAGACCACCTTGTCTGCAAAACTGAATGGCTGGAGTTTTTCTGACTGGTTTTCTTTTGACATTGGCGGTGTCATCTTCCGGGGAGGAACACCGGCAATCAGGCAGCCATTTGCAAGGGCGATAACAAAATCCCCTATCTGATCAGGAGATTCCATCTCCGCAACAACGCCGGTACTACGGACAACAAAGTCCAAATCGGTATTTATATCAAGGTGGGCTTCTTCATGGCACTTGAGCAGGGTATCCCGCACCAGTTCTGTCACCGATTCCCTCGTCAGCTCAGTGCCATCGAGAGTTTCACCAAATATTTTCTCACCGGTTTTTGGTTTGCGGATGTCCCGGGACATGCTCACATGTTTATTGATAACATAGGACATCCCGGTTTCGAGGTTCACACCGGTAAGGATACATTTGGTGGTAGTGTTACCCATCTCTACGGATGCCACGATAAAATAAGGTTTATTTTTATATTCAGGAAACATCATCCCCGGGCCGTGGACAATTGAGGGGGGCAGGGGACTTTGCACAATATGGGGTTTGGGTTTTATAAAGCGACTAAAAAAACTCGCGCACATAGTAACCGATTTTGATTGTATCTTGTTATAATTTTCTATTCGATAAGACAAGGAAAAATCAGCCAAATCCGCAGCATTTGAGACTCTGTTACGCATATTTCAGATCCATCCAATCCGCCAAACACAAAACATAAGCATATTAAAACACTATGAAAGCGTAACGGCAGTCAATGCCTGTTGGAAAGGAGGGAAAACGATGGTGACACTAACTGCGGAAATGAAAGAAGTATTTGCGAAGAATAAACCCTATGCAATTGCCACAGCATCCAAAAACGGGATCCCCAATGTTGCACCAATGATGACGGTGCAGATTGTTGCTGATGACACAATCTGGATCGGGGACAACTACATGCTAAAGACGCTCGCAAATGTGATGGAAAATCCCCATATGGCACTCTATATTTGGGATCCTGAAAAGAAGCGTTGTTTCCAGATCAAAGGAACCATAACTGTGAAAACCAGCGGTCCGGATTATGAAAAGATCAAAGCGCAGATGAAAGCAAAAGGCCCACATTATCCTGCAAAGGGATTGCTGATCCTGAAGATCACGGAAGTATTCGATTGTACGCCCGGACCAAATGCCGGAAAAAAAGTTGAATAATTTTTTATTTTTTAAATTTTGTATTTCTCTCTCTCAAAGCTTGCACCATACGTGCCTGGATGCCATAATACTGGGAAACGCCAATCGCATGGCACTGGTCAAGGGAAGTGCTGTCGAATGACACCAAATCATCTGAATAGAGTGCATTGGGGGAAGTCCTGCTGAGTATACGAACACTCCCTTTGAAGATCTCAAGGTCAACCGTCCCGTTCACCCTCTCCTGCGTTATGTCAATAAAGGAGTTGAGTGCATAGTACAACGGTTCGTACACCAATCCCATATAGGCAAGTTCTGACCATTTGTCATCCACCATTCGTTTGAACGCGAGTTCCTCCCGGCTGAGGACAAGACTTTCAAGATCACGATGGGCAGCCAGAATTACGGTCGCTGCGGGGTGTTCATAGTTCTCCCGTGCTTTCAGGCCGAGGATCCGGTCCTCGATCATATCATTCCTGCCGACACCGTGCTTACCAGCAACCACGTTTACGTGCTGTATGAGGTTGTATCCCTTCATCTTTTTGCCATTCACCGCAACGGGAACCCCTTTTTCAAACATTATATTGAGTATTTCAGGTTTATCGGGGGCTTTTTGTGGGGATACCGTCCAGAGATAGATCTCTTCGGGAGGAGGATATGCAGGATCCTCCAGCCTCCCCCCCTCAATGCTCCGGCTCCAGCAGTTCTCATCTATACTCCATGGCTTGCCTTTTTTTACCGGCACAGGTATCTTGTGCTGTTTTGCATACTCAATCTCCCAGTCCCGGGTCAGGTTCAGTTCACGGATTGGCGCAACCACTTCAAGTCCGGCACCACGGATAATAAGATCAAACCGGAGCTGGTCATTGCCTTTTCCTGTGCACCCGTGCGCAACCGCCGCAGCTCCTTCTTTTTTTGCTATACTCACAACTTCCTGTGCTATCAGCGGGCGCGCAAGTGCTGTGCCCATCGGATAGCCTTCGTAAGAACCGTTTGCCTTAATAGCAGGGAAAATATGATTGTTGACAAACTTCTTTCGGGCATCGATGGTGTAGTGCTTGTCTGCTAATTTTTTCCCTTTCTTTGTTGCTATGCTGATCTCTTCTTCCCGCTGCCCGACATGAACTGCGACAGTGATGACACGATCATAATCATACCGCTCCTTTAACAGCGGGATACAAATTGACGTATCAAGCCCGCCGGAATATGCAAGAACAATGGTCCCTTTGGACATAAAACAAACCCCAGAATACATGTTTTTCAATAGTTAATTAATCCCACTTTAACAGAATGAAAGAAGATCAGAAAAAAATGAATGATTTTAAAATTATTGGACAGTTATTGTTCCTTTAAAGGCACCGTTTGTAGTTGACGTCCAGTCGTATGTTCCGACTTTGTCAAATGTGTAACTGAACGTGTCTCCCGTAGTGAGGGTCCCGGATGTAAACAGACCTTCGACTTTGATCATATTATCCCGAGCCATCATCTGGTTCTCCCATACGACTTTGGTTCCTTTCTTTACAACAACCGTTCCGGAAGGATCTACCGTATTATAATTGGTCATCTTGATGGTGACTACGATCTGAGGCGTCGGTGTCGCTGTTGGTGTTGCAGTGATATTAACCTCGGCGGGAGTTACATTTGCCGCAACCGCAGTTGGTACAACAGTGGTTTCCATTGCTGTTGGTGCAGCCGTTGGTGCAGCCGTTGCTGGAGGTGTTGCAGGTTGTGATGTACATCCACAGAGCAGAATCCCGACAAACAGGATCATCAGGACAACAAGTAATTTCTTCATGCATGTCTTTTTTGTTATTTCTGTATATAAGCATATTCAATTCTCATCAGATAATCAACGTCATTCTGGGATGGAATCACCTTTAAGGGATAATGCAGAATAATGAATTTATATAAAAAATTATTGAAAAATAAGAATTTTTACATTATTTGTTTTGGTATAACGGCGACAACTTCCTGATCACCCGCTCCACCTGCTCTACTGCTGTCCCGATATAAGAATCGGGAGACAGCAACCGTTCGAGATCCTGTTTCGAGCAGAACCTCATCACCATGCTGTCTGCGGCGAGAACCATTCCGAGCGGACGGTTTTCCGCAAGCGCCAGCATGCTTGCGAGACGCACCCGTTCGTGAGCGTCCTGCCGGCTCATTCCCTTTTTGGTGAGCTCGATCATGACCGACTCTGCCATGTTGATCCCCTGCAGGAGCGCGAGGTTTTTACGGATCGCTGCGCGGTTGATTGCAAGCCCTTCAAGCACAATCGCCATCAGATGGAGACAGTGATCGGTGAGGATCGAGGCTTCGGGAAAGAGCACGCGCTCGCACGAGGAGTTCGTGAGGTCGCGTTCGTCCCAGAGCGTGTTATTCGCAAGCGCCGGTTCAACCGCAGAGCGGATGATGCGGGAAAGCCCGCAGACCTGCTCAGACTTGATGGGGTTGCGCTTATGCGGCATCGTTGAAGAGCCAACCTGCTGTACGCCAAATGCCTCCTCAACCTCCCCAATCTCCGTACGCTGGAGCGAACGCAGTTCAATCCCGATCTTGTCAAGCGTTGTTGCAACGTTGGCACAGAACATGAAATATTCCGCGTACCGGTCCCGTGAGATTACCTGATTGGAAACGTCC